>Ga0209252_1000103_pt1 | contig 66450 bp, 78 predicted proteins | sample SaaInlV_135m_DNA_3_FD_184673 | JGI IMG/M metagenome (GOLD analysis project Ga0209252, IMG submission 184673) | Marine microbial communities from expanding oxygen minimum zones in the Saanich Inlet - Saanich Inlet SI074_LV_100m_DNA (SPAdes) (version 2) | ecosystem: Environmental > Aquatic >... | reverse complement strand
TTACGATTAGATTTTTCATCCAATCCCACTAATTTTAAGACATCATGTGCATGTTGAAGTTCTTCTTTTGGGAAATTTTTAAAAAATGAGTTAATAGAATTTAATCTTGGTAACCCACCAATCATCACATTATCTAACACACTAGAATTCTTTACCAGACCTAATGTTTGTGGAATATACCCAATTTTTGAAATTGATTTTCGATATTGTTTATTTTTAAGATCAGGTTTTTGATAATTATACAGTACGACACCATCGCTTGGAATCATCATTCCGTTCATCAATTTTAATAATGTTGATTTACCCGAACCAGAAGCCCCAACAATTGCATAATTACTACCTCGTTTAACATTCATTGATACATTTTTCAAAACAAAACTTTTCGAGTCGTAAGAGGCAGATACATTTCTCATTTGGATAACCGACAAAGTTGCAATGGATGAAAAAGATGCAGTGTTTATTGTAACCATAACGATCAAGATTTGTCATTTAGATCTAAGCAATAAATCTAGATGAAATCACTCCTCATTCTATAAATCTAGAATGAAGATTTGTGCGTGAAAGATTATTTAATAATAAAAAAAGGAAAATTATTATTTTGGAGCGTCGTAGTTTTTCTTTTCAAATGTTGCGTGTTCAATTCCAGGCAACAAATCAAGATATTGTCCAAAGTTTCCTATATGCATTTCAGCAGTTGTTGGTAACAATGCATCAGCGCCATAGACATCTTTGAGGATTTGGTTGTTATCCTGGTGATTTAGTTTGACCATTGAATTTACCAAGTGTTGTTTTGTCTCAGATGATAAATCATTAGAAACTACAAACACGTGAGATGGAACTAATCCAAGTGTGTCAACTTTTTTGAGTTGTGCTTGTTGGTCAGGTGTTAGATATTTTTCTGGTGCTATATCAGAGCCAAATGCCATTTCAACAGAACCATTCAAAAGCAATTCTAGGGCTGCTTTGTATCCACCACCAAATGCATGATACTCAAAGGAGTTATCCAATGCTTGTTTCAATGCAACTATATCGTCACCTTCGACATCGATTAATCCACGATCGACGAGAGTTCCGATTGGTCTGATGAATCCAGATGAACCAGTAATGCTAGTAAATGCAACTTTGTTTCCAACTGCTTCATCAATAGATGAATAGTTTGAGTCAGCTCTCTGCCAAACGGTTGCATAGTATCCGACTTTGCCTTTCTTTACTTCAGCCATTACAACTTCAGCGTTTGCTCTGTCGTGTGCAATCCAGCCAGGTCCTGTATCCATAAATGCCGCATGGATATGTCCAAATCTCAATCCTTCAATTATCGTTTCATAGTTAGATGGAACGACAACATCAACTTCGACTTTACCATCAAATTCAGATTTCAAGAAGCGTGCAAGTGATTCAGCTTTTGGCGTGAGTTCATCTGCTTTCTCAGAAGGAATGAATCCAATTGTTATTTTGTCAGTACCATAATCAACTGATTCAGTCTGCATCATAGGTACTGGTGCAGTTTGTTCAATTCCAGAATCAGTTGGTATGATAAATCCTATTGCAATACCAATGGCAAGTGTACCAATGGCAATTCCTGCAATTTTTGTGTTAGACATAAAAATTTCACTTAGTTAAAGCTAATTAAACTAACACTCAATTCTTATTTCATATTCTAATAATTTAGAATCAGATTAACTAATTGAACTCTATTCTTAAAATTAGGAATAAGTTTGTAAATTCAAAACTAGTTTTAATTATTGAACAGGAACAATCTGTATATGCCGTTAGTGACACAGCATCGTATGCTTTGATCTAAAAACCAGAATACATGTCGTCAACTACTGGAATATTGCTAACGGCGCTTTCCATCTTAATAGAACAAATGTTTGAAAAGTACATTGAATTTTAATATCGTCATAGTGGTAATCACATAATGGCAGACAAAAAACCATATGTTTTAGTTAGCGTCTTCAAAGAAGATGCAAAAGAACAAGATGTTGCACAAGCCGCAGACAAAATTGCTACAATCATTGACGACTGGAATGCAAAAGGAAACATGATTTGGAGCGGATCATTTGACGATAATAAAACCGCAATGTCAGTAATTGAAGGAGATCAATCTACAGCAGAAGGTTTCTTCAACACATACAATGACGCATGCAAATCATTTCTTTCATCATACATGTATCAATGGGATGCAATGCCACTTTTGTCACTTTTAGGACAAAAACAAGCAGCTCAATAATTGTGAAAATTAATCACAGTATTTTTTTTAAATTATAATTATTCCTTGCTTTAATAGATAATCAATAGTTTTGAGAAATTCTTCATCAGATAATTTTTCATCAATCCACCATGTTACAATATCTATAAGCCAATTTGGAATGTGTGATTGAGAATAATTAGAAAATTCATAACTTCCAATCAATCCTTTGTTTTGCATGTATTCAAATGCATCAAATAGAGATTGATCAGTGGATTGATCGTTTATCCACCAACCAGCATTTGATTTAATCCAACCAGGAAGTGGAATAATTGAATCAACAATAACCACTTTGTCGTTAGCCTCAATTAATGATTTAGAAGTTTTAAGATTTTGTTTAATATTTGGATAAGCAGGATTGATTTCATACACCTGCTCAAAATATGATAATGATTTCTCATAGTTTTTTAACTCTATTAGCGCAAGACCAATTTTATTTAACGCGTTTAGATATAATGGTTCTTGGATTTTATCTACATTTTTCATGACTACTTTGTAATTTTTTATGGCATCACCATACAAACCCATTTCAAAGAATTGATCAGCAGTATTACTCACCTGAATAACATTTAGATTTTCAGATTTTGGAGGTAACGGAATATCAGTTTGCTCTACATCGAATGTTATATTTTTGCTTTGATCAATTTTATCAATGTATGCAAATTCAATTGAATATTTTCCTGGAAGTGATTTGTAATTAAAATTTAGATATGTTTCAAAAAATCCATCGCGAGTTGGTTTTACTTTTAAAACTTGAGTTGACAAATCAGGATTTGTAATTAATAAAAATACAGGATGTCCAGACATGTACACGGTATTGTTTATCTGACCAGAAATGGTCATCAGTGAATCTTGATGACGAAATAACTTTATGTTATTTTTAGAGATTTCAGTGAATTCAAAAGGATATGTAGGATCTAATGGTAAAAGTGGATTTTCAATTATAATTTCACTAGGTCGTTGTTCAGAGAATGCATGAAAACCATAACTTCCATAAATTAAACGGACTTTTTGGACATCAATATCAGTAATCTTTCTTATATCAGGATTAATGTGTGCAGGAGCAAACATTATCGAAGGAGGAGATTCATCACGTGTTGCAACTTTTCGATTGTAATCATTGTCATCAGTAGTATAATGACCAAGACCAAATGTATGACCCATTTCATGGATTATGGTTTTTAAAATTCCATCCATCCATTTATCACCATAAATTGATTCTTGGTTTTCATAGTAGATGTAAATAGAATTTCTCATGAAAGCCCCCAGTGTTTTGCTAAGTAGTGAACCAGAGAATTCAGGATCATCTCTAAACAGTATGGTAATTGTACAATCATCAGTTACAGATTCATTTTTTCCAATTTTCTTAAATTTTAAATCCCAGAATTCCTTGTTTGTTATCTCAGATTTTTGTAATTTTTCTCTCCATGCATTAACAGCAAGTTCGGATTTAGCCAACATTTCATCCATTTCAGAGGATTCTATTTTGTCAGTTATTGATTCAACAGCACAATATGTTGGAATTTCAGTTAGTCTTTGATTGATAGTAGGATAGGTGTATTCTAATGCGTATGCATAGCTAGAACCAATGGTAACGCAGACTACAAAAATTAGCAATAATAGGAGAATTTTCATTTAATCAATTACGTATCTTTTTGCACGTTTCACATGTTCTTCATCTAGATGCTTTGCCATCATTATTCCCAGCATGTAAGAACGTGCAGCTGCATCATCAGGATTTGCATCGAGAGCTTTTGCGTTAATTTCAAAACCATCAGCTGCAATTTTTTTAAAATCAGTCATATTATACAATTTAATTTACCCGTTTTAAGATCTTTCGGTTTTTCAAATATGCAATAAGAAGATAAATTCCACCCAGAATAAATCCAATACTTACAACAATGACGGTTATAGTGGTAGAAGTTTGATAACTAGTTCCAGCATCATATGCAGAATATGCTCCAACAAATACAAAAAACATTCCTAAGACAAGATACGTTCTTTGATAAAATAGATTCATCTAAATCGAGATTAACTCTAATTGTGAGGTTTCAGTTATAGAATGTTCATCGACATATCCAGATGTCATTTCAAGAACATACTGTGCATTGTCAGCAGAAACACCATGTGATTTACAACTCATTACTTCAACAGGAGTTATGCATGGAGGAACATTTTTTTCAATTGCAACTACGGCACCGGTTTCATTAAACCAAATAATATCAAGATGGAATTGCATATTTTTCATCCACATGGATCTATTACCAGGTTCGTTGAATACAAATAACATTCCTTTGTCATCAGCAAGGAAACTCTGAGTCTCCCACATCAAACCGCGCATTCTACGCGGATCATTATCTGCAATGTATACCTGAATAATTTCATCATCTAATTGTACAACACCCATTAAGAAGTTTGAATTTGCGTCGAGTTTAACCTCAGAAGGAAGTGATATCATTCCCGCAACACCAACTATTACAGCAGCAACCCCAATCGGGATCAAAACCTGAAGACGTGTTGGCATATCTTATGTTATATCAGATAAAATAAAAACTAAAGCAATTACAATGATGCTTTGAATTGATTAATCGAGGATATTGTTTCATGCGTACTATGACCAATGTCTTTCAAGGTAGAACCGTTGTATTTTTTATCCAAATATCTACCTGCCAATATCATTGGAGCCCCGACTGCAACGGTTACACCCGTAGGTTCAGGAATCCATAACATCAGAAATCCTAGTTTTTGCATTTTTCTGCCAGGAGCAGATGCACGATTTAATGCACCTAGAGATTGCGAGGTTTTCTTATCATCCAATTTTCCCATGTCATTATACAAATTGGAACGTCTAGAAGCTGATTCCTTCATTATTCGTAATCTTTCGATTTTTTCCTTGAGTAAATCAGCCATTATTGATGTTTTAGAAAATATAGTTAACAGTCAGTGATCAAAATCCGCTACATTCAAGTCAAGATTTTGTCACAATAATTTCCAATTTATATAAAAGGAAATTCTTATCGCCATAATGAAAAACAAGACTTCACGTAGATTAGAGTCGATTAAAGCAGCACATGAATCTGAAAAAACAATTTCTTCAAGAGTCGAAGATTATCTAGAGGTCATTTCAGAATTAGTAGATATGAAAGGATATGCTGCAACACTAGATATTTCAAGATACATGAATGTTAGTGCGCCGAGTGTAACAAAGATGCTCAAGAAACTGGATGCAGAAGGATATTTGGAATATGAAAAATATTATGGAATTAATTTAACAGAAAAAGGTCAAAAAATTGCAGACATGATAAAACAAAAACACGGAATTTTACTAGAGTTTTTTGAGATTTTAGGAATTGGTAAAGAAATTGCAAATCAAGATGCAGAAGGAATTGAACATCATCTAAATCCAAAAACAATTAGACAGATTAGAAAATTTGTGACATTTTTCAAAGCAAATCCAAAAGTGGTTAATAGTTTTAATGAATTCTAATAGATTTATCTGAAAATTTCTTCTATCTTTTTACGACTACCTTTTAAGAAAAACAGTCCCCCTGCACCCAATATCGCAAATGGAGCAGCGTAGAATAGTAAATCTAGCACTGGGTCTCCACACATATCATACTACAGAATAACTAGTATTTGAAATTTTTTGTAAATACTTCACGGTACTGAGATTCTAGTCTCTTTTTAGAAATATTTCCAGATTATCATCATGATTGACAAATCTAGAAAAACGCTTGCCCTCAGTAGAACGCTTCAAAATTTTGATTTTACCTTTTTTTCCTATTCTAGATGAAAATAGAAATTCATCATTTACCACAAAGCTTGCCACATTTCCAGTATACTGTCTATCTACCTCAAATATTAGAGCAGTTCCAGACTCACCATAATCATATGATAAAGATTGAGATGGAAGATCTTGTTGTGTTACGTGTTCTTCAACATCAATGTGTAAGCCAAGAGATTTTTCTAATTCTTGAATAGTTTTTCCTGCTTTTCCAATCAATGCAGGAATCGAATCTTTTGAAACAAAAATCTTGATCCTACCAGGACTAAGAAATTCAACTTTAGGGTGAGAATCAAATCTATACAATCTGTCTAGAATTTTTTCTTCTGCTAAATGTTCAATTCCGGTTTTTTGTGAACCATTTTCATCAACAGGAATTATGATGTTTTCCTCACCAAAGGTGTAAATTTCATATTCCAAAGTGTTTGTTTCAAAATCAGATATCTCAATTACAGGTCGTGCTAAATCCTGTTCAACCATTCCAGAGGGAACCTTTACTTTTAGTGCAAGTTGGTAAACTTTTGAAATTCCACCATTTTTTACATAAATTACAGTATCAAGCACATTTGGAATAATTCCAAGTTCAATTTTTCCAATGAATCTTTGAATTGCATCAATTGGCGTATTTGCATGAACAACTCCAACCATGCCAACACCTGTCAATCTAAGATCACTGAAAATTTTAAAATCTTCTCTTCGTCTAACTTCATCAAATATCGTATAATCAGGTCTAACAAGTAACAAGATGTCTGCAGAGTTTTCAAAACTTCCATCTAATCTAGTGTACTGAGTTACTCCAGGATCAACTTGTAAATCACGTGGAGATTCAAATGTTTTAACAATTTTTCCAGATTGATTAAAGAAGTTTGCAATTCCAGATGCGAGTGTACTTTTTCCAGAACCAGGGGCACCAGAGATGAGAATTCCTTCGGCTTGTTGTTCTAATCTAGACATTAATTTTTCAGATAGGTGGTAATCCTCTAATGACATTTGTTTAATTGGATGAACTATTGTGATTTCTAAAAGTTCAGAAAATGGAGGTCTTGTTATTGCAATTCTATAATCCCTATACTGGATTACCAACGCACCTGGTTTTGAGATTTCGGTATTTCCAAGAGTTTCATCATCTATTGCAGATAAAATTTGATTTGTAATAATTTCAAGATAATCACGGTCCAACGTTTTTGTATCAAGTTCCACTAACTCGAAACTTCCAGGCATTCCTTTCTTGCCAAGAGGTTTTTGATTTTCTTTAAGATGAATACTCATTGTTGTAGGGTCAAAGAATTTCAGGAACTCCAAATCAGGAGTCTTTTGTTCATTAATAATAAACTCTGATTCAGATTTTTGTAAATCACTCATAATTGCAATTTAGGCTTGGTTCTATTATGTATTCTTTTAATGCGTAAAACAATCTACATTGTTTAACAAATTATTCTCACAAAGCCAAACAAAAGAATTGTTTTAGATCGGTATGTATGTCAGGTCAAAATAATGCCAATTTACAATTTCATTCGGATTGTAGTAATTACTTTGATTCATTAAGAGAAAAAGGTGAAACTGATTTTGAGTTTGAAGATGAATATTTTTTTACTTTACCTGCAATATCTCAAATGAGTTTAGATTAATTCATGATATATAGAAGTCTGATTAGATTCTAGTTCTCTTTTTTATTGTAGCAATTTTCTTTGAGGATCTAGCTTCTTTTGCTTTTGAAGTTGATTTTGTGACTTTTCCTTCAGTTTTCATACTTTTTCCACTTCTTCGAGAAGCTCGAGATTGTTGTGCGCGTGTTTTTTGTTCTGCTTTTGCTTTTGCTTTGGCTTCATATCGTTCTCTGATCTGATTACTCTTTGTTTTATTCGCTCTTGATGGATGTTTTTTTTTCTTTGCTTTGTATTCAGATCTTGATTGATTCCCTTTTTTCTTTGCTTTGACTTCAACCATACAGAACGTAGAATTTTATCATAGATAAAGAAATTATTTTTAATGTGGACATTTGTTATCCGTAGAATGTCCTTTTGCAAAATTAGTGAAATTGTCTTATCCTACGTGTTAGTATGGAATTAGGTTAATTTGCCATACATAAAAAATTAATAATACAATTTTAGAGATTTTGGATCAATAATCTTGTTTACTGTTTTTTACAGATACATTGAGGACGTTTTAGATTACATTTGTTACAATAATGTCTTCGTGTTCGAGCTACTGCCATAGTCAAACATTTCAAGTAAGGGAATAAAGGTTTACTGTTTGATATTCCATATACGATTCAATAAACTAATTTTACACAGATTAATTATTCAGTAGTTCCTCGAATATAGATATGCACAAGATAGATTCAATTGCAGAAAATGTCAAAGAGTGCCAAAAATGTGAATTATGTGAAACACGAACAATGGCAGTTCCAGGTAAAGGTAACTTTGATGCAGATGTAATTTTTGTAGGAGAGGCACCGGGTAAAAATGAAGATATTCATGGGGAGCCATTTGTGGGGGCTGCTGGAAAAAGACTTGATATGATTTTGGAAGATACTGGCATAAATAGAGAAGATGTCTATATTACAAATATCGTAAAGTGCAGACCTCCAAAAAATAGGGTTCCAACAAAAAAAGAGGAAGAAGCGTGTAACGATTTTATCAATCAGGAAATTGAGATAATCAATCCAAAGATAATCTGTGTTATGGGCAATACAGCATATGGTACATTACTGGATGGAAAAGAGATAACAAAGAATCACGGCAAAATTGTAGAAAAAGATGGAAGAAAGTTTTTTGTTACATTTCATCCAGCTGCAACAATTTATAATCAAAAATTAGTTAATGAGTTAAAGAATGATTTTAGAAAATTGGCAGATTTTCTAGGAATGAATGATCAGCCAAAACAGTATGAAGAAAGACGATGTAATTACTGCATGGCTAAAACAAAACATGAGGTGATAGTTATGCCAAAAGTGGTCACACGAAAAAGAAGATGGCTATTCAAATGTGTAGAATGTAATCATGAAAGATGGCTTCAACCTTATAGAACGGTTGCAGAAAGTTTGTATTAATTATCTAATACAGATGACTTTGTAATTCAATTTGTTCTTCAGCAGACATTATTCCTTTTCTAACTAGAATATCAAGCATATCTTTAAACAATTGTTTTTGCTCTTCAGACATCCCACCGGTTGGACCTTTTTCACCAGGTGGACCAGGAGGACCACGTGGACCGTTTTCACCGACAGGACCTTGTGGACCTTGTGAACCTTTGTCGCCAGATGGACCTAGCAAACCTTGTTTTCCTTGTTCACCTTGTGGACCTTGAATTCCTTGTGGACCACGTGGACCTTTGTCGCCGGTTAAACCAGGAGGACCTTGTTCACCTTGTGGACCAATTGTTCCACGGTCACCTTGTGGACCAGGAACGCCAGTTATTCCTTTGTCGCCAGGAGTACCTTGAGGACCACGTGGACCTTTTTCACCAATGGGGCCTGTGATTCCAATCTTGCCTTTTTCTCCTTGTGGACCTTGTGGACCGGTTGGACCTTTCTCCCCCATTGGACCAGTAACACCTTTGTCACCTCTTTCACCAACAGGACCAGGAACTCCTTTGTCTCCTTGAACACCTGGAGGACCTGTAGAACCCTTTTCTCCTTTATCACCACGTAACCCAGTTAATCCTTTATCTCCAGATGGACCTTGAGCCCCAGTAGAACCTTTGTCGCCAAGTAATCCACGACTTCCTTGTTCACCTTTGTCTCCTTTATCACCCGTTAGCCCTTTTTCTCCTTTGTCTCCGGTACCACCTTTTAGACCTGGAGGTCCTTTGTCTCCTTTGTCTCCTTTGTCTCCCGTAACACCTTTTTGTCCTGAAGGACCTTTGTCACCTGCAGGACCTTTGTCTCCTTTGTCTCCTTTGTCGCCATCAGGACCAGGTTGACCTGCAGGACCTTTTACACCAGCGCTAGAAGCGCGTGGTATTTGTTTTGTTTTCGATGGAGTTGAATCTGATTTTGGTTTTTCATGAACCTGTCTCATTGTTTCAGGAACTTGAAATTCAAATGATGAACCAACGGATGAGAATTGATCAACAAGTATTATCCAAACAGTGGTAAATGTAGAAATTTTTTCAGGTAAGGGATTTGATTGAGAGCCTAATGTAGCCTCAAATTCTCCATTTTTAATATTGAGGTGAGATTTTTCACGCCAAATTGGAAGAAATGATTTTTGTGCAATTTGTTCGCCGGTGGGTTTTGCTTCAGTAATAGCAAACTCTACTTCAAATACACCGTTTTTTTGTTTGTATGGAGATTGACCTTTAACAGCAAAGTGTTCAGATGACGGCATAATCATTTCTTTCAATATCTAGTATTTATTTACATTTTCTAGCCCATTAGGCGTAGATTTGGAACTAGTAGCAGCTTAATATTTATCCGTTAAATGTAGAAATCTAATTTATGAAGGATAATAAAAAAAATACATCTCTAAGTAAAAAAGACGAAACAAGTCTAACAAATGTAAATTATCAACGAGATAGACTTTTCAAAAAAGGCATCAATTTGATGGCAGATGAAAAGTTGGAAGAAGCTGTAGAAAATTTTGAGATGATACTAAGAGCAGATCCAAACGATGTAGAAGCGATGCTCAAACTAGGATATTCACGATTTCATTTAGATGATCATTCAGAAGCAATGAGAGTTTATGATAAAATTTTAGATATTGATGTAACGAATCCAGAAGCATGGAACTTAAAGTCATTAGTAAATTATGAAAAAAAGAATTATGCTAAAGCATTAGACTGTGTTGAAAAAGCAATAGATTCAGACCCAACATATGGCATGGCATGGTACAACAAAGGATGTTATCTTTCAATGTTGAATCAAGTTCCAGATTCACTAGAAGCATTAAAACGCTCAATTGAAATTGATGTTAAAAATGCAAGAAAAGCAGTCAAAGACAAAGACTTCGTGAATGTAAGATCAGAAGAGGGCTTTAAACGAATTATTGAAGTTGTATTGATTGAATCATTAAGACAAGGATATCACACAATTGGAGCAATTGTGTGGACAACATTCCTAGGAAAAGAGGATACAATCAAAGGATTAGATGAATTAATTTTGAAAGGAGTAGTTGTAAAAAATGAAAAGAGACAGGGATTTAACCAGATTATTCCAATTTACGATTTGATTCCAGATGTTGCAAAAAAACTTGGTGCAAAGAGACGAGGTTTACTTGGTCCAAAAGAAATGGGAAAAATTCCAACACCTGTTAAAAGTCTAAAAGAAATTGGATTGGCAGTTCAAACAACAATGTCTGCAATAGAAAATGAAGATTTAGAAAAAACAGTGGATAGTTTTGATGCATATATCAATCCAGCAAAATGCGGTCAACAAATGATTGAAGAATTTTTAGATGAACATAGAGAGATAAGATTATTCAAAATTAGATTAGACGATAAAGGCAAAGATTACCTAACCGATAACAAAAAGAAAATGTTAGAATTATTTGAGAATATGGAAATTACAGTTACAAAGAAATTAAGAGCAAACGTTCCACAAAATTAAGTCATAGAATCTTTTTCTTTTTTGATAATTGGGATTCCATCTATTATTGATACATCATCTTCTTCATAGACAGTATGCCAACGTCCATTATGAGGAAGCAGATTGTTTAATTCTTCGATTTTTTTGTTGGTAGGTTTTTTGTTAAGCAATGCACCCCATTTCATATTTGGAACCTTTGGCATTACATCATTGATATCTTTCATTTTATATCACTCTGCAGAAAGATCCCAATAATTGGCATTTTCTTGTTTATCGATTGGTTTTTCAAGACTTTTCCATTCCTTGAAAGAATGAACATATAGTTTGACATTTGGCACACCTATTGATTTTAGTGCATAATATGCTAATCCGGATAAGGTTCCCACACTTCCACAATATGTGATTATTTCTGCATCCTCAGAAATACCTCGATTTTTTAAAAGATTTTTCATACCCTCTTTGGTTCTAAGTATTTTCCCATCGCTTGCAAGGGTTCTATATGGAATGTTTATCGCACCAGGAATATGTTGTTCAAGATAATTTAGACGCTCACGATTATCAATTATTACGACATTTTTGTTTTCTTTAACTTTTTCAAGATATTCAGCAGTAGCCATAATTTCAGGATTAATTTTTACAGAGTGAGTTGCAGTTTTAATCTCAGGTACTTCAGTAGAGAGTTCATATCCAAGATCCTTCCATTGTGAAAATGTTACATCCAATAATTTTACATCTTTATGTCCAATGTATTGTAAAGCCCAAACAACTCTAGAAGATAACGCGCCAAATGTATCATCATAAATTACGGCAGGAGTGTCATCAGAGATTCCCAAATCTTGTACAATTTTTTGTATTGATTCTGAACTATCGTCAGCAAGAAGTTTTGCTAGAGGAAGATTTACTGCATTTGTTATATGACCTTGCTGATATTCTTGCTCTCGTCTAACATCAACAATTCGAATTAAGTTTTCTTGAATTTTTTCATGAAGGATTTTTGAATTAATTATAGGAATATCAGAATCAATCATGCAGCACATTCACCTTTTCCAGTTACGGTGTGATAGTTAGTATCACTTCCATAATCCATATAGAAATCAGGTTCATCTTCTATATTTGGCGGAACTATGATAGGTGCAATTGCTTTTTTGATATCTTCAACACCGGTAATTTTTGAGGATTCGTTTCCATTAACAACCCTATCAATCCATTTAGCTAAGGTATCATCAGACTGCTTATTTTCTTTAAACAATTCAATGATTTTTAGAATTACAGGAATTATACGTTTTACAGGAATACGAGCTGTATGGTGACCAAGCATTGCATCTTCATCAAATTTACCTCCTAATGACATCGTATAATTTGGAAACATGTCAGTTCCATGTCTACCGCCACCTCCATAGAATCCAATTGTTGCAATTTGATGTTGCCCACAAGAATTAGGACATCCACTAATTTTGATAGTAGAATCTTTCAAGTCATCATCATCATCAAAATTTAATTCTAAGAATTTTCTTTGTACCTCTTTTGCCAATCTATGAGAATTGGTTAATGCGAGATTACAAGATGTGGTACCAGAGCATCCTACTGCAGATGCCATTGTTAATGAACCGGTTTTAGCAAGACCAGTTTCAATTAATTTGGAATACATTGATTTGAGATCATCATCATGAACATAACGAATTACAATATTTTGTGAAAATCCATTTCTAGCAAAACCCTCAGCAGAATAATCACGGATAATTTCTGCAACACTTCGCAATTGATTAGCTGTGATATCGCCAGCCTCCAAACCAATGAATACAGAATTAAAACCAGATTGAGACTGTTTTTCAACATTAGTTTTTTGCCATCTTGCATATCCATCAGGAACAGAAGCAGATTCATCATCTACAGATATTGGTCTTTGAATCTCATTTACACTATCATCAATATTTAATTTGACAATCACAGATTGAGTAGCTTTTACAACAGCTCTTTCTTTTAAGACAAGATTTTGAAATTTTTCCCAGCCTAGGTCATTTACTAAATAACGCATTCTATTTCTAGATAGATTCTTTCTGTCACCCATTCTATCAAAAATTCTAATCACAGCCATCGAGGTGTAAAGTAAATCTTCAACAGGAGTGAAATCTTCTAATTGATGTCCAACAAATGAACGGTTTCCCAATCCACCACCTAAGAAAATTTTAAAGCCTTTTCTTTTTTCTCCATCAATTTCTTGAATTTGAGGTAAAAGACCAACGTCGACAATTCGTATCATTCCATGTTTTTCACAACATGTAAAATTGAATTTGAATTTACGTGGAAGTCCTTGGCATATTGGATTTCTAAGCATAAATCTTGCAATTGCTAATGCATATGGAGTTGTATCAAAAATTTCATCTTTACAAACACCCGACATAGGACTGCACATTACATTTCGTACAGTATTTCCACATGCTTCACGAGATGTCATTCCAACATCAGCAAGTGATTGCATTATTTCAGAAACATCTTCAAGTATTACCCAATGAAGTTGAATGTTTTCACGAGTTGAAAAATGCGCACTACCAATAGAATACATCTCACTTAACTGAGCAATTTTTTCTAATTGATTTGGATACACTTGCCCTGCAGGAACTTTGATCCTTACCATTGCATAATCATCAGTCATACGTGTACCGTATGCTCCATGTTGTAGACGAAATCTACGGAACATGTCATGATCAATCTTGCCTTGTCGGAATAGCTTCACGGTTTCAGCAAAATTTTCTGCTTCTTGTCTTCTGGACCAATCAATCTTTGACTGTTTATCAGCCGGTTTTGATGGTCTTAGCTGTTGTGCCATCTATCTTTTTTTTGATCGCAGTGTAGTTATAAGTTTTTGATATGGGTAAAGTTACACACATCGATTAAACAAAGTATACATTTTTGCCGGTTTGTGTTAGTATGACCTAATTTTGAAGAAAAATACCCAAAGCTATTAATGAGTTTGAGAATGAAAAAATCCATGCAAGAATCAGTTAATGAACAAAGACCAGAGAAAATTTTTGCAGATGCAAAAGAAGTAGAAATTACCAGAGCAATTGCAAAAGAGTTTTACGATGTTTTACAAGATAGAGCAGAAAGTGATATAATAATTATAGGAGCCGGACCTGCAGGACTAACTGCATCTAGAGAATTATCATTAATGGGTTACAAGGTTTTAGTCATTGAGCAAAATAACTATCTAGGTGGCGGATATTGGCTTGGAGGTTACATGATGAACCCAGTAACAGTACGTGCACCAGCACAAAAAATTTGGGATGAGATAGGAATTCCTTACAAAAAAGTAGGCGAAGGATTGTACCTTACACCAGGTCCACATGCAGTTTCTAAATTAATTGGAGCAGCATGTGATGCTGGAGTGAAATTTTTGAATCTAACAAAATTCGATGACTTAGTAATGAGACATGGAAGAGTTGCAGGAATTGTTGTAAATTGGATGCCAGTTTCAGCACTACCAAGAAACATCACATGTGTAGATCCTGTTGCATTAGAAGCAAAAATGATTATTGATGCATCAGGTCATGATTCAGTTGCAGTGAAAAGACTAGTTGACAGACAATTAGTAGAATGGAAAGGAATGGATCCAATGTGGGTGGAAGATGGAGAAGAACATGTAGTACATAAAACTGGAGAAGTATACCCAGGATTAGTTGCCGCAGGAATGTCAGTTACAGAGACTTATGGATTAGCAAGAATGGGACCAACATTTGGGTCAATGTTATACTCTGGCAAAAAAGCAGCAGAAATAACTGATCAAAAGATTAAAGAATTCGATAATAAGATTCCAAAATAATCTATTTGAACTTTAAAAAAATAATATTATACAAAGAACCCGCAATTTCAGAAATTAATATTGAAAAAATAAAAAAATTTATAGAAAATAATTTTCCATTTAAAGTCGAAATAAAAGAGAATATTTTCAAAGAATTTAGTCTTAAAAATATCAAAGAATTATCAGATATTCGAATTACAGATATAAAAAACTCATTTTTAAAATATACCCCAAGTGATACGGAGATTGAATTTGAAGAGAAATTATGTAGAGATTCTTCATTGATGGATTCAACAATAAAAGTTGAAAATGCTCAAGAAATAAGTCAGGTTTTCATGTACGATGGTTTTGAATTACAAAAGATTCTCAGGTATCTCCATGTAGATAATCAAGTATTACATATTGTCTTAACAAATAGACTAACATGTACATTTGATGAAAATAATAAAAGATATCATGCAAGAGCAGTGATTTGTGCTAATCCTTCAATTATTTCTACTACTGGAATAGTGGAAGCCCCCGCAAAACCAAAAGAATACTATTTTGAAGTAATGAAGTTAAAAACACAAGGTTTGGACATAAAATCTGCTAAAGAAAAGTACAAAGAAAAATTTTTAGAATATAACGATAAAAGACTAACCAAAATTTTAGAAGGGTATCTCTTACAAGTTATTTTTTACAATATAACAGGAGAATCATTTTGTGAAGATATTGAATGTAGATTGAATAACTCTCATTGGCAAAAAGATCTTTTGTTCTCACAACTTGAAATAAGTAAATTATGTAAAAAACACAATGAGATCTTGATAAATCTAAATTGATTTAAATTATAATCATAGAGTAAATTATTATGATGTCAGGTGATGATAGTTCATTGGTTATGGAAGATAAAGGTTCAAACGATGAACCAAAGACTCCCGATTTTCCAAAAAAATCAAAGACAGCATATGATGTAATTATAATCGGTGCAGGACCTGCAGGATACACTGCAGGGATTTATTGTTCAAGAGCAAGACACGATACACTGATAATTTCAGGACTTTTGCCAGGGGGTCAATTAATGAATACGACAGATGTTGAAAATTATCCCGGATTTGATGAAGGAATAATGGGTCCAGATTTAATGTTGACCATGAGAAAACAAGCAGAAAGAATGAATACCACAATTATTGATGATGTTGTTGTAAATGTTGATTTTCGTGCTAAACCATTCAAAGTTTTAACAGGCTCAGAAGAGTATGAAGCAAAAGCTGTGATAGTATGTACCGGTGCAACGCCAAGAAAAATTGGAATAGAAGGAGAACAAACATTCAGCGGTAAAGGGGTATCATATTGTGCAACATGTGATGGCGCATTTTTCAGAAATCAAAACATTGCAGTCGTAGGTGGAGGAGATACATGTATGGAAGAGGCAATATTTCTTACAAAATTTGCATCAAAGGTTCACATTATCCACAGACGAGATGAATTCAGAGCAAGCAAAATAATGCAAGACCGTGCACTAAGTAATGAAAATATTGAAGTTCACTGGAATAGTAAAATTGAAGATATCAAAGGTGAGCAAAAAGTGCAACAAATAATTCTAAAAGATACAAAAACTGGAGAGAATAAAACCTTGGAAATGGGAGGAGTATTTGTAGCAATAGGTCACGAACCAAACACAGAATTATTCAAGAACCAATTAGAAATGGATGAAAATGGATACATTATTCAAAAACAAAATACAGAAACAAGTGTAAAAGGAGTATTTACTGCAGGAGATGTTCATGATCATAGGTACAGACAAGCAGTTACAGCAGCAGGATTTGGATGTATGTCAGCAATTGATGTTGACAAATATTTATCAGAACAAAAATAAAATTACTTTATCTTTTTAATTGTAAATTCTAAATCACTACCATTCTTTTTTAATTCCACAAGTTCATGGCCACGAGTTCTGCACAAGTCTGAAATGTCATCTTCAGCAGCAGGATCATCAGCCAATACAAGGAGTGTTTGACCAACCCGTAGTTTTGAAAGCTCAACTACAGTTTGCATTGCAGGTGAGGGACAGTATAATCCTCTCACATCTAGAGTTTTTTCGGGTTCAGACATTTCTATCTAATAAAAAATTAATAGTTCTATATTAAAATCTAGTTCTTTTTAGAATTACCTACAGAGATTAAAATATCATTTTTGTAATTGTAGGGATATCACGAGTTTTAAAGGTAGATGGATCATATCCCTTAAAATTTATCTTATATGAAATTCTTCGTAATCCAAATAATGCAATCTTCAAAGTTGCATCCCAGATTAGTGATTTTTTAGTAAACATGTATGATCTGTACATCATATTAAACAACCAAGAATACTTTGGGTAAAATTCTTGTACATATTGATCTATGTATTCTTTAGAATTTTCAATTTTATACTGAATATGCTCTAAGATTTCATGACGTGTGATATATTCAGTTTTTTCGATAGAAATTTTACCTTTTTTCATTGCAGATATGACATCATCAAGATTGTTTTCAGAATTTATCAAATTGATGCATCGTCCAATAGTAGATGCAACGTGAGAATCACTTCCAGCGGTTGTTAACAAATTATTTTCTTTTGCAAAAATTTCTGCTTTTTTATTAGAATAGATATCAACGTTTGAACTATTAAAAATTTCAAACAAATCACATTTCAATGAATCATCACGTAAAGCATCAACCAAACTAAAAGGATGAGGAGCAATTGTTATAGCATCTTGTGATTTAGCGGCATCAAGAATTTGATCTATAGATTGGTTTGATTTTATTTCGTCTTGTAAACCGTAAACAAGAACATGTGCCTCTTTGTCAGTAGTTACCTCTACAGCAGGATACACTTTTAGATTTGAGAATTTTTCATGGTTGTTTTTATAATCAGTTATTTGTTTGAAGCCATCTAAGGTATTATGATTTGTTACAAATAATATATCAAGTTTTGATTTTAATGAATTTTCTAATTGATCATTTATTGTCACGTTTGAATCAAAAGGAGGTTCCAAATCACCCACATGACCGTTTGAATAGACATTATGACAATGAAGTTCAGTACGTAACATTTCTAACATTTTTTGTAAGATTTTACTTTTTATTAATTATCTGAATAGATCTTCGTCTTTTGAACGAAGTATGCTCCGAATATTTCCAGTATTTTCTTTAAATTCAAAATTTTTGATGATTGCAGCAGGACATTTTTTAGTTTTACCCATTACGAGTTCTGCTGCAGAACTAAGTTCATCGACTATAGCAGTTGCAGTAACTCGTAAAATTTTACCAAAGGTATCAGGTGTACCTTCATAGTGTAAGATGGCATCAATACCAGATACACCAATGGCATGATCAGTTTGCCCCATTCTAAAAGGACGACCGAATGTATCTGAAATTATTACTGCCACCTTTTTTCCAGTTTGTTGTAAAATTTTTAATCTTATTTCTTGTGCAGATTTATCAGAATCTTTCGGGAGTAATGTAGCATAACCATCTTCTACATTGCTTTCATCTATTCCTGCATTTGCACAAATAAAACCATGATTAGTTTGAACAATTATTACTCCATGTTCCATTCTAACAATTCGTTCTGATTCAGATAAAATGGCTTGAACTAATTTTGGATCTTTATCATATGCAGATGCAATTCCAATAGATAATTCAGAAGGAATAATAGAATCTAGATTTACAACACGACCTTCATGTTTTGATATGATTTTTTGTGAAATTACCAACACATTGCCGTTTTCAAGAGATGTTTTAGAAGAAGATAGCAAAAGGTCAACTAAATCATCTTTAGGTTGAATGTCATTTTTTAAATGAATTGGTGTTATTTGTAAGCTCAATAGTTAATAGAAAAATTTGCCATAATTGAGTTTTTTCAATCCTATGATGATACAGGAATAGGGAGATCCATGGAATAATGTTGGTTGATTATAGGAATTATTTTTGTAAGATCTTTTTCTTCTAAAGTAGTAGTTGCAAGATCTTTGACAATATCTTGTGCACGATATGCTATACCAAGATTACATATATCAAATAATTTTATATCATTAGCACCATCAACAATAACTACAATTTCATCTTTAGGAATATTCCATTCTTCAATTTTTACTCTAGCAGATTTTGCTTTATCTGAATCAACATTAATTGTTACACTGTCAAGTTTCCCATCCTTGAATATCAATTCATTGGTATAGACATGATCAAGATTTAGTTCATCTTTTAATCTATCAGTCATAATAGTAAACCCACCAGATACAGCCATTATTTTCCATCCTGCATCTTTTAGAGTTTTACAAGCTTCCCGTGCACCAGTCATTATAGGTAAAGAGTCAGCAACTTGTTTACAAGTTTCAAAATCAATACCTTTCAAAAGTTCAACTCGTTTAGTTAATCCATCTTCCCAATTTATTGAGCCTTGAATGCCTTTTTTTGTAATATCCCAAATCTCCTTTTCTTTGTTAATTTTTTCAGCAAGAATTGGCAGATACTCTGCATCATACAATACCCCTTCAACATCAAAAATTGCTAGCAATTATTTTCTATTTTCACAAAAAAAGTTCATCATATAAAAGTTGAAACAAAACAATCCGATCTGCAATAGCTAGTAATAAATCAGCCTTTATGGAAATTTTACCATGGTTGACGAATTAGAACACAAATACGAAGTAAAAGTCCAAGCAAGAGAAGGACGACAAAAACTTCCAAACGATGTAAAAGAAATTCTGAAAGAAGGCGGAATGATGGACGAGAAAGGTAAATTGAAGTTGAAAGGAGTTAGCCCAAAAATGCTAAAAAAAATGAAACAAGAATTTGTTGAATGCCCAGTCTTAAAAGATGAGGTTCATTTCATTCAATGTTTTGTTTGTCCAAATTTTCAAAGCAGAGTTATGGGAAGCGTCTTGTGTAAAGGCGATGCACTCAAAGATTAACAGTAATTCGCTTAATTTGAGAAACAATTTTCATTTTACGTTGTATTGTTAATTCCGGTTCCATCGTAACAAAAATAGTTTTTCTTGTGGTGTAAATAACAAACTGAGTAACTTTTTCACGCTCAACATGAACGTATCTTACTTTCCCAAGAGGTCGATCAAATTCTTTTCTCATTTTACGTCTTTGAGATACCTGTTTACAGAAATTTTCTTCTTGATGCTGTGTTTCAAGTGAGTTTTTACCAGTTTTCATTATACCTTCAACAATGTTACCCTTTAGATCAATTATAGACGCAAATCTCATTTGAGGATCTAAAGAAATAATTTTTTCAACAATACTAAGAAGATCTTGTTTTGTCATATCTTCTTAATGTGTGATTTTCAATATAATTCTAGGTTTCATAGGTCTAGAAACAAGACTAAATAATTACAAAATTCTTGTCTTTTCAAATGGGAAAAGAGATTGGAATAACCGTAAAAAAAACAGATGATTTTAGTGAATGGTATACACAGACAGTCATAAAATCAGAGCTTGTAGATTATGCCCCAGTGAAAGGATTGATTGTTTTAAGACCAGATGGATATTCAATTTGGGAATCAATAAAATCATCACTTGATAAAAAATTTGCAGCGACAGGTCATAGAAATGGATTTTTACCAACTTTAATTCCAGAGTCACTCTTAACAAAAGAAAAAGATCATTTTGCAGGATTTAATCCAGAAGTATTTTGGGTAACTAAATCAGGAGAAGGTGAACTTGGAGATAGATTAGCATTGAGACCAACCTCAGAAACTTTAGCTTACACATTATTTTCAAAATGGATTAGAAGTTGGAGAGATTTACCATTAAAAATTAATTTTTGGAATACAGCATTAAGAGCAGAGATTAAAGCAACAAAACCATTTTTGAGAACATCAGAATTTCTATGGCAAGAGGGACATACAGTTCATACAAACAGTGATGAAGCACAAAAAGAAGTTACAGATATTTTAGAATTGTATAAAAAAACAGTGGAAGAAGAATTGGCAATTCCAGTAATTACTGGAAAAAAGTCAGAAAAAGAAAAATTTGTAGGAGCTGTATACACATTCACTATGGAGTCACTAATGCCAGATGGTAAGGCATTACAAATGGGCACATCGCATTTTCTTGGACAGAATTTTTCAAAACCATTTGAGGTTAAATACGCAGATAAAGAAAATGTGAAAAATTATGCATGGCAAACATCATGGGGAGTTTCATGGAGATTGATAGGAGGAATGATCATGGTTCATGGAGATGATAAGGGATTAGTTTTACCTCCAAGAGTAGCACCAATTCAAGTAATTATAATTCCAATTTACTATTCAGATGAAGATAAAGAAAAAATTCAAAAAATATCAAAAGAAATTGAAAATAAATTACAAGATGCTAAAATTAGAGTTCAAGTTGACAATAGAGAACAGCTTACACCAGGTTTCAAGTTTAATGATTGGGAGATGAAAGGAATTCCATTAAGAATTGAAATTGGGCCAAAGGAATTGGAAAAAAATCAAGTAACATTTGCTAGAAGACATAATCGTCAAAAAGATGATCAACAGATTACAGGTCTTGTTGAACGAGTAGTTTCAGAATTGGATAAAATTCATGATGATATGTTTTTAGATGCTAAAAAGATTTTAGAAGATAGAACCGTAGAAGTCAATACATATGATGATTTTAAGAAGGAATTGGAAAAAGGACGACTGATTAAAGCTCCAATTTGTGATAATCCAGAATGTGAAGAAAAAATTAAGGAAGAAACTAGTGCAGATGTGAGAGTAATAACAGAGGATGCAAATGATACAAATTCAAAATGCATTAAATGTTCAAATCAGAGCGTCATTAAACCACTATTTGCAAGAGGATACTAATTACAGATATTTGAAATTATTTAACTTAAATTAAAATCATATATTTTTATTCAAACAAGATAACTATATCTAAAAATCATAATTAAAAAGACAATGGAAGAAAAGGAAAAAAAGAAATTACCTGTAATCGATTCTACAGAAATACCAGAATCACTTGATTGTACCACCTGTTTTTTGCCTATGCAGTATCAAAAAAAAGAAGAAGGGAAATTTATCTGGCAGTGCTTTAGATGTGGGAAAAAATATTTTGTTTATACTGAAAATGGAAAAACCACTATTGAAGAAACATGGGGACCGCCAAGATAACTTCATGTATAGTAAAATTAATGATAATTCATGAGAGAATCAGAAACTTTTGGTTCAGAGAATGGTTCAGGAGACGAACTTGTACAATGGCTTAATGAAGAAGCAAAGAAACGAAAACTGAAATTTGAAGCAAGGTTGTATGATTACGTGATAAAAACAGAAAATTTTGGTACGTTTGAGATGTTTTCATGGATGGGAGAGGTAAAGACAGCAAGAAGTTTAATCGTTAAAGCAAGTAAAAAATTTAGAGTCAAAGTAATAGAAGGAGGATACAAAGCTAAAGAGAAAGTTTACAGTACAAAAAAAGCTGATTTTGCAATGGTTAGAAAAGGAGATAGAATAATTGGTCATTTAAAATTCACCGCACCAAGAATTGGGAAAGGGGATTGGAAATTAGTAGAGGAAGAAAGAAGATAATGAAAATTGGCATTATTGGAACAGGAATGTTAGGCGAAGCAGTTGGATTACATTTACTTGATGTAGGTTATGAAATAACAGTTTTTAATAGAACTAAAGAAAAAACTGAAAATCTTAAAAAAAATGGAGCAATAGTTGTTGAATCACCAAAACATGTTGCAGAGAATTCGGATTTAGTGATAATAGTAGTAAAAGATGCAGATGCAGTAAATAATATTGTTTTTGGAAATTCAGGACTAATGGGAGGAATGCATGATGGAATGTGTATTGCAGATATGAGTACAGTGAATCCAAATTCAACCAAAGAAATTTCAGAAAAAGTTACTGAAACAGGTATCGATTACTTAGAAATTCCAGTTATGGGGGGTCCAAATGTTGCAATTAAGGGAAAATTAGTATTAATGGCATCAGGAGAAAAAATAATTTTTGAAAAATTTAAAAAAGTTTTTGATTCAATAGCAGAACAATCATTTTACTTGGGAAATACCGGTACGGCGCATTCAATCAAACTTGCAATGAATTTACAAATTTCAATGCTTGCATTATCGCTTTCAGAAGGAATTACATTGACAGAGAAAGCAGGATTTGATCCAGAGATTTTTTTGAAAGTTTTGAATTCAACTTATTTTAAAACAGGTATGAGTGAAGGCAAAGCCTATAAGATGATCAAAGAAAATTATGAACCAACATTTACTCTTTCAAACTTGAAAAAAGATCTTGATACAATTAATGATGCAGCAGATTCATGCAATATAGAATTACCTATGGCTAAACTTGCAAGAAAAGTTTACTCTGATGCAAAAAATGCAGGATTAGGAGAGATGGATTATACAGGAATTATAGAATACATTAAGAAATTATCAGAAAAATAACTATTGTTGACTTTCCAGAGAAGATAACAATCTCTTATCTTTGTATTTTACAACATGAGATACTCCATGTTTTGGAAATACACCATAAATTAGACGTGCCTTTTCTACAACAGAGTCTTTGAGTGAGACCATAATGAATTGACTACCTTCAGATCTTTCTTTTATGATATTAGATAATTTTTCAGTATTTGGTGCATCAAGATGTGCATCAACTTCATCAAACAGATAGAATGGAGATGGATTTAGTTTTTGAAGTGCCAACACAAAGACTGTTGCAGCCAAAGTTTTTTCACCACCACTAATTGATGTTGATTCTCTTTTTGGTTTTCCGGGGAACTGAATCAAATAATTTAATCCAGAATTAAAAATATCATCTTCATTTTCAAGTTCCAACCATGCAGACCCACCTGTCATCTTTGAGAATGCATCTCTTACTTGAGTATCAACAGTGTCAAATGCATCAAGGAATGTTTGCCTCTTATCCTTTTCTACAGATTCAATAAATGCAACAATTGTATTACGTTCTCTTTCAAGCATATTCTTTTTAGATGATGAGGATTTGTAACCATTTGAAATTTCAACATATTGTAATGGGGCACCAGCATTAAGAGAATTTTTTATACGATTTTGTTCAGATTCAAGTGCGGATATGGTAGATTCAACGTCAAATACTTCTATAGTATTATCAAATCCAAAGGTAGCAAGAAGAGATGTTATTTTTGATTCTTTTTGACGTAGATCAGTAATATCGCGATTCAATGCATCAGTGTTTCTTTCACGGGAAGTGATTTCTTTTGTTGAATCTCGTTCCTTAGAATTTAAATTTTCAAGACTAGTATCAAATTCAGACATTTTTTCTACAGAGGTGCCTGAAGTTGAAATAAGTTTTTGCTCATCATCACGTAATTTGATAAGTTCGGATTCAGCTGTTTCATTATCTTTTGTTGCACGACGTACATCAACTTCTAAATGATATTTTTCTTGGCTCATAGATGAACATGTTTGCTGAAGATTTTTCTTTTCAGCAGTAATTTTTGTATCATGAGCCATTAACTCAGCAAGACGTGATTGCTTTTGTTTAAGTTCACTATGTATAGGTGCTAATTTTTTATCTTGTCCAACTATTTCCTCATTAACAAGTGTAATCTCATTTGCGATTCTATCCATTTGAGGTTCCGCATAATTATCTCTGACAAGTTTAATTTGAGATTCTAAAGATTCCAGATGAGATTTACGATTAATTAATTCTCGTGAAAACCTTTCTTGTGTTCGTCGTAATTGATTAATTCTTGATTCGAATGATTTTCGGTTATTTGATATTTGATCTATTCTAGTTTTTAGTTCAGAGAGACTGTTGATAGTAGTAGTCATTCCAACTTCAGACAAAGATAGTCTTTTTTCATAGTTTTTTATGAGTAAATCCAGCTTTTTTGCACGATTTTTCTTTTTTGTGACCGTTTGCCTTAGTGCTGCAATCATTTGTTGAAGTCCTTCAACAGAATCACTCATGTTAATAATTTTGGTCAGTTTTGAGATTTTTGAATTATTGTCAATAGTAACAGAGGTGGTTTTTGCTTCAAAATATTCGCCAGATATGGTAATTGTTTTGAAACCTGATTTTGATAATTGAATTGCAGTATTTCGTGATTCAACTAACACCACATTTCCAAAAAGAAAATTTTTTAGCAGTAAAAATTTTTGTTCACATTTAATATAATCAGATAATATACCCAAAACACCATTTTGTTTTGGACATTCGATTTTTACTTCAGGAATTGATTCTAACGGAATAATTTTGAGTTTTGGTAGTTTTTTGTCTGTAACAAATTCTGCAAGAGAAATAAGAGATTCAAAATCTTTTACAACTACAGCTTTTATCCAATTAGAACAAACTGCAAGAGATGCACGTTCATATTTTTTATCCCATGAAAGTATTTCATACACTAATCCTTCTATTCCAAAATCTTGTGTACTATGTTTGAGCTTTGATATTGAATAATCTTCATGCATTATTCCTTTTGCAAATTTAATTTTTGTTTCATATTTATTTGCACCTTTAGATGATGCATCTATAAGTTCAGATAATTCATGTATATCACTTTCAGATCTTGTTTTATCATCAGTAAATTTTTTTATTCTTAAATTAATTTCAGAAATAGATGCTTTATGATTATCAACTATACGTTCAAGTTTTATTTTTTGTTTATCTAATGTTTCAAGACTCTGTAAAAGTGAATCAAGTTTTTCCTGATTAGATGAAAGTTTTTCAGTTGCAAGTGAAGATCCAGATTCATATTCCCCAACTCCCAGTTTTGTTTTAGTAATTTTATCAGTTAGACGTTGAATTTTTAGATCAACATCATGTTTTTGAGTTATAACTTGAGATTGTTTTCGTAATGCTTCAGTTTTTTGAATTCGGAGAGTGTTTGTTTTCTCATCAAATGATTTTTCAGTTTCACGAAGATTATTTATTTTATCCTTAAAATAAGATATATGAGATTCAGAAAATGATTTTTGTATTTGTAAATTATCAAGATTTATTTTGTGGTTTGGAAGATTGGAGTTAATTTCAGTTAGGCGATTAGTACTTGTTTTGATTAGGCTATCTGCTTCATCAAATTTTCGTCTTTCATAACTTAATTTTGTCTCTATTTCAGATTTTGATTTATTATATGCATTAACTTCATCCATGAATTTTGTTTTTTGGGCTCTAATCTCCGCAGCATCTTTCCTAAGATCAGTCCGTTCTTCTTCGAGATGTTTTATTTCAAAATTTAATGAGTTTAACGTCTTATCTTTAGATATTTTTTCAGATTGGATTGTTTTTAGATTTGTTGCAGCAGATATTGCACGATAACGATTTAATTCACGTTCAAGAAGGTCATATCGAAGTTTTTTATTTCGTTCTTCTTCTAATTCATCAATTCTTTTCTTTACTTCTCCCATCTTAGCCATTGCAATTTCTAATTTATGATCTGCATCTGTCAATTGCTTTTCTGCTTCCTTTTTCTTTTCATCAAAAGCAGAAAGACCAATTAAATCCTCTATGACAATTCTTTTTTCTTCAGAAGTCATTTCAGAAATTCGAGTAACAGTTCCTTGTTGTACGTTATTAATTTGATTTAGACCTGCATTTGCAATTTCCATGAGATCTAGAATTTTTGAACGTTGAACTTTCTTTTTGTTAAGATAGTAAATGTTGTCTCCTTTGTCATTCATCTCTCGTGTAATTGTAACAATATCAGAATCAACAGGAATTTTTCTATCTAGATTATCAAAATGAACACTAGTTCTAGCCATTTTTGGTCCACGTCTTGCCGCACCCTCAACATCATGCATAAGACCACGTAAATTTGGTGCACGCATTATCTTTGCTCTATTTTCCCCAAGTGCAAAAGTGATTGCATCTAAGATGTTACTTTTACCAGAACCGTTTGGTCCAGAAATCGATACCAATCCAGGTTCAAAATCTACGATCGTGTTTTTGAATCCAAACGATTTGAAACCAAAAATCTCAACTTTTTTTACATGAACCATTACAGATCATAGTACATAGAGTTGCATAATTAACATGAACAAGTAATTTTGACTTTGGTAACAAACTTTGTAGTGTTATGAATAAGATTAGAGCGGTTATTCGCCTTTTACAAAATTTTCAATTTCAGTTTTTGCAATAGGATCTGTCATTTGTTGTATTGGGTGTTTCATTAAATATGCAGATGCAGGTATGATTGGACCACCTAAACCACGATCAAGTGCAATTTTTGCAAGTCTTATAGCATCAATAACTATTCCAGCAGAATTTGCCTTATCATCAACTTCTAAACGAACTTCCATATTGTACGGAATGTTTGCCCATTGTCTACCTTCAATTCTCATGAACATGAGTTTTGTATTACCTAAGAAAGGAATGAAGTCTGAAGGTCCCACATAGATATTATCATCATCTAATCTATCAGTGAGTTGACTTTGAACACTCTCAGTTTTTGAGATTTTTTTACTAATAAGACGTTCTTGTTCTTTCATGTTAAGGAAATCTGTATTTCCACCAACATTAATCTGATAAGTTTTTTCTATCTTTGTTCCACGCTCGTCACATAATCTTGCAAGCGTTCTATGAACGATGGTTGCTCCAACCTGACCCTTAATATCATCACCAATAATTGGAATGTTCTTATCAGTGAACTTCTGTGCCCACTCCTTATCAGATGCAATAAATGCAGGCATGCAATTAACAAACGCTGTATTTGTGTCCAAACAGACTTGAGCCCAAAATTGAGTTGCTTTTTCAGACCCTACAGGAAGATATGAAACTATAATTTCAACACCAGTTTCTTTTAAAATTTTGATTATTTCTTCACGTATCTCAGATTCAGATTTTCCACTTTCAATTGGTTTGACCTTATTTTCCACCCATATGCCAACACCATCAAGAGCAGGACTTTCATAGACATTTCCGTTTGATTTAGGCATATCATTTTTATCAATCCAATTCACCATATTTGGTAATTCATAAATTGCATCATTGATTGGTTTTCCGACCTTATTTGCACCTACATCAAATCCTGCAACAAATTCAATATCATGAATAGTATAATCACGTAAATTTTCATGTATTATGCCAGTAACCTTCTGAGAAGGGTTTTTTGAATAAAATTCAATTCCCTGTATAAGTCCAGAGAAACAGTTCCCCAAACCTACTAATGCAACTTTAATTTTTTCGGGCATTCGTCAAATTGTGAATTACTTACAGTTTAAAGTTTTCCTAGAAACATAAATTATTTTACATGTAAAATATAGAGTATAGTGTGACTAATGATATTGAAATTAAAGAGATCGTGCCAATAAATTTAGAAGGAGGTACACTCGTTAATGGATTCCCATCCTCTGGAATCACAAGTGCCATAGCTACAGAATCTTTGATTAATACGTCTAATTTTGAGTTACAGGCAAATATTGATTCAGACAAATTTCCACCAATCAGTATTATAAAAAACGGCATGCCAAATTACGCAACCAGAATATTTGTAAATAAGGATCTAAAAGTTGGAATATTTTCATCGTTTCTTACTCTTGATGTAACAATGCATAGAGCTGCTGCAAGAATGATGTTAGATTGGGCAGAGGAGAAAAAATGTTCAACTATTGTTAGTAGCATTACAGTAAAAGGATCAAATGAGTTAGATGTGTTTGGTGTTGCATCAACAGGAAATGCCAGAGGAAAACTTGTTGAAAGTGGAATTACAATGGTAGATCATGCGACAATTCCAGGCATATCAGGAATATTATTGAATGAAGGAGCAACCCGAGGACTAGATGTTATTGTATTGTTAGTAAGTTCAAATAAAGAGATTCCTGATTTCAAGGCTACAGCAAATTTATGTGAAACATTTTCTAAAATTATCCCAGGTATATCTTGTAACTTAACAAAACTAGAAAATGAATCAAAGATTATTGAAGAACAGCTACAACAAGCAACACAAAATACAAAAGATTTAGGCGACCATATCTATCGTTAATATCTACATTAAATTTAATTCAATATGCAAGAGATATTTGGTTTTTTAGGATTAGTTATAATAATTTCTGCATCAGGTGTAATGTCACCAGGCCCATTATTTGCAGCAAATGTATTGTATGGATTACGTGAAGGGAAAATTTCTGGGATAAAAATTGCAGTAGGACATACCATCGTAGAATTTCCACTAATACTTTTGTTAGGAGTAGGATTTTTTTCAATTGAAAATATTCCAGAGGTTAGAACTTTAATTACAATATTAGGTGCAATTGGACTATTTGGATTTGCATTGTTACAAATTAGAACAGTAACAAAACAGAAATTTAGTTTAGAAACAAAGCCAGGTCAAGGACCATTCGTAGCTGGAATTCTTCTTAGTGCGTTAAACCCATTTTTTATTATTTGGTGGTTAACAATTGGTTTGGTACTAATTTCAGAATCAATACAAATTTTTGGAATTATTGGAATTGTGATTTTATTTTTATTTCATATTTGGATGGATTATGCATGGTTATTTACCATCGCCGCCTTTTCTTCAAGAGCAAAAAATTATCTATCAAAAAGAAATTTTAAAATTATAATTATAGGATTGAGTGTAGTTTTAATCTACTTTGGAATAGAATTTCTATTCAAATTATAACGATTATTTTGAGATATCAATTTCAATGGTGGAAACATTTCGAGTTTTTCCATCTCTAGATTCTAGTGCATCAGATGAAATTCTTACATCAGATATTCTATAACCAATAGAATGCATACGTTTCATAATGAATTGAGATACATCTACAGCCTGAGTAATACGTTGACCTCTCGCCTTAATTGTCACAGTAGGTAAAGTCGATAATTGTGTTAATGTTGAATTCACATATGTGACCAAAGGTTTCACACCTACCAAAATTAATTTTCGCGTAGGTTTTTCGTCTGAACCAAATGGTTTTTTTGATGATTTTGTTTCAGGTTCTGGTGTACTTGCAGGTTCTGGTGTACTTGCAGGTTCTGGTGTACTTGCAGGTTCTGGTGTACTTGCAGGTTCTGGTGTACTTGCAGGTTCTGGTGTACTTGCAGGTTCTGGTGTACTTGCAGGTTCTGGTGTACTTGCAGGTTCTGGTGTACTTGCAGGTTCTGGTGTACTTGCAGGTTCTGGTGTACTTGCAGGTTCTGGGGAGTTTTCAGGTTTTTTTGAATCTTCTAATATTTCATCAAGAATGTCAGATGCATCAGAATTTGAACTCATTATTACAGTAAGACAAGTTTATTGTTTTTTAAGCTTCTCTTTTTCAATATAAGATTCAAGTATAGAATGCACATCGCCAGCTTTCGAAGATTTGATTTTGTCTACTATTTCTTTTTCTTCAATTTCAAAACAATTCAAAAATTCTTGGTGATCCTTAAAGACTAAAATCACTTTATCCTTGAAAATGCAATGATAGAATTTTTCATTTTCCATAATTTCAGGATTTACCTTAACGCCATCATCATTTACTTCAATTGCAGAATCCATCAATGATGACTAGTTCAGATTCAGATATAAAATTACGTAATTGTAATAAGAATTGAATTTTAAAACAAAATATGGAAAAACGAATTGTGTTTCACGTTGATTTTGACTATTTTTATGCACAGTGCGAAGAAATAAGAAATTCCAAAATTAAAGGAAAATGTGTTGCAGTTTGTATATTTTCAGATAGGGGAAGAGACAGTGGCGCTATAGCTACTGCAAATTATAATGCAAGAAAATTTGGGGTAAAATCTGGCATACCAATCATGCTTGCAAAAAATAAACTAAAAGAAGAAGATGCAGTATTTTTGCCAGCAGATTTTGACTATTATTCTGACATGTCATCAAAAGCAATGGAAATAATTGAAAAGTATGCAGATGTGTTTGAATATGTTGGTAGAGATGAAGCATATCTAGACGTTACAAAAAAAACAGAAATAGATTTTCATAATGCAGAACATTTAGCACAACAATTAAAAAATGAAATAAGAAATAGTCTCAAACTTACATGTTCTGTTGGAATTACTCCAAACAAATTACTATCAAAAATTGCTTCAGATTATAAAAAACCTGATGGATTGACAACAGTAAAACCAGAACAAGTTGAGGAATTTTTATCACCACTTAAAATTAGAGAAATTCCAGGGATAGGAAAAAAAACAGAAAATGTGTTCATGCAAATGAATGTCCATACAATAGAAGAATTAAGAAAAATTGATGTTTTTGATTTAAATAAAATATTTGGAAGAAAAACTGGAGGATATATTTTCAATTCGGCAAAAGGAATAGATACAGAAATAGTCAAAGAAAGACCTCCAACAATTCAATTTAGTAAAATTGTTACTTTAAAGAAAAATTCTAAAGAACTTGAATTTCTACGAGAAAATATGATTGAATTATGCACTCAATTAAACAAGATAGCAATTGAAAATAATAAGATGTATCGCTCAATTGGAATTCAATTTGTGAATGAAGATTTATCAACAAAAACTAAATCAAGAATGCTAAAAAATCCAGTAAATGATGAAATGGAATTGAAAAAAGTTACAAGTCAATTGTTAGAAGAAGCATTGTGTGAACAAGTAATGTTAGTTAGAAGAATTGGAGTTAGGATTTCAGAATTTTCAGACGTTGAAGGTCAAAGTAGTATTACAAATTATTTTTAGATGTATCTTTAGATTCTAATTTCTTGAGTCTTTTTGTTTCAACTGCAGTAACAACCAGTAAGAATATGAATAACCAAGGAAGGAACATTATTTCTCCAGCTACAGAATGAAATTCTTCCCAAGCTTCAGGATCAGTGGTTACTTTTAGTGCATAAACAGATAATGAAAATATTCGGATCATATTTACAAAAATAGTTCCAAGAATACCTAAAACAAAATATATTATTTTACGATTTCGTGGAATTCTCATTTTTATGAGAAATGCCATCATTACCAATGAATAGATGATTATACTATGAACTCCTGCAGATGGCCAGAACACCTGTAATGCAAAGGGACCAAAGTCTCCATTAAGGAACATTAGATTATCGCGTGCAGTTGCAACACCAAGATCAAGTACAGTAATTACCCAAACATTGGCTTGTACAAAATATGGTACAATGTATTGCAATGGCCCAAGAGTATCATAAGGAAAGAAAGAATCTAATGCCAAAATTATTGCATTACCAGCTAAAAATATTGGTCCAGCAGGTCCGATTCTAATCCATTTTCGTCCAAATAAGATTGCAAGAGAAGCAGTGACAAAAATCGCCATTACTGTGAAATCAAATAACCATTCCCAAGAATATTCTAAGACACCAAAAACATCAACTAAACTCATTATGTAATCTCTAACACCGAATTGAAGAGATATGAAATACGTTATTGTGAGTGCAATTAACGGAATACAGTAAAAGAAACGCTTTTTTGGAATTACAAATTTTAATCCAATTAATTCCGCTGCAATGAACGCGGCTGCAAAAAGAAATCCACCTCGACCTTGATTCCAACTAAGACTAAAACTATCAGGATATATTGCCATTGTGAATAGGATAGGAGATAAAACAAGTATAATAGCTATCATGACACTTTTGTTTTCCATTGAGTGTGGTTTGTAGTCTCTCAATAAATATGCAAATATTAGAAAAAATCAGACATGGTTGTTTGAGCTACAAGTTTGAGCATATTTCCATGAGCAAGCCATTCATTTTTGCTAATACTCATTCGGGTTGTTGCAAGAGTAATTGCTTCATTTAATGAATTTGTTTCTTGAGGAGTTTTTTTCATTGCTTCCCTTACTCCTTCACGAACCTGCCAAACACCAACAGGTACAGCATATTCAGGTTGAATTTCTCTAAATATCATAACGCCCGATTGTCTTTTAATTTTTTGTAAGTATTCAGTTACTGCCAATTTACCTGCAAAATATGCACCTGCAATAGATGGAGGATGATCAATTCCTTTTGCACTTTCATAATCAGTTCCAAATCCTATGGAATTTTTATCATGCCATGCTTCTTGCATTTCGAAAATCCATCTATGAGGAAATAATATTACTGAAAATAAATTTCCAAGATGATCAAAGTTGAAAACATCGCATCTATCAATTATATCAAATTCAAGTATATTATGCATTAAATCATTAGAGATTATCTGATCTGTTGCGGTAATACTCCATTTTGTTGGAACTAATTTTCTATTTTCACCAAACATTCCAATACTGAAACATTTTTGGATTTTAGATATTTCAATTCCAGAATTATAAAGTTTCATCACTGCATCTTCAGCTTTTAGATCAGTGTCATAGTATGCATTTTCTATTGGTTTGATAGAGGAATTTGGAGAAAATTTCGCACTCTTTATTTCGCCAAGAGGGCCAAACGGTGGATTTTGACCATCAATAGAAGGAAGCGGAGTAGGTTTTTTTAAAAATTCTATTTCAGAATCAATAGAACCTGATGACATTGCTAATTCATGGAGGCTTTCAATAAAACGGCCAGTGGTCTCTTCAATACCCGCTTTTTGTATTCCGCGTACAAGATTTAATCTATAATTAACAATTTCTTCAAGACTTTTTCCAAGCCATCTTTCAGGCGCATCTAAAAGAGTAGTATCTCCGTGAATAGGAGGTAGCATTGGTCCAATACCAACTTTGGGGTACCCATACGAGCCTACAAAAACGGAAGGTGGACTAGAACCCTGTATTTCATTAGAAGAGAAAAGATTAGCATACTTTGAAAGATATTCATGCCAGTTTTGTTCAATACCTTTTCTAATATCAGAACCGTTTCTAGACATACATTTTCATAAAATTTAGGAATAATAAATAATTCATCTACTAAAAAATTGACACAAAGTTAAAGAGAACTAATAAGATAATAATTTTAAATGAAGAGTAAACGAATTGTTTCATTTTTGCCTAGCGCAACAGAGTTAATTTATGAATTAGAAGCACAAGAAAAATTGTTCGGGGTAACTCATGAGTGTAATTATCCTAATGATGCATCAAGTAAACCAAGAGTGATAGAAAGTGTCTTTGAACCAGAAAATATGTCAAGCCAAGAAATTGATGATCAAATTTGTAGTCTTTCAGAGAGAGGAGAAGATATTTACAAATTAGTAACACAGAATGTGATCAATGCAAAACCAGATCTAATTATTTCACAAGAAATTTGTGAGGTTTGTTCAGCATATACCAATCAAGTAAAAAATGCAATCAAAATTCTTGATGAGAAACCAGAAATTTATTCGATGAGTCCTCATGATGTGCAAGGTATTTTGAAATGTGTAAAAGACATTGCAGAGAAAATTGATAAGGTGCAAAGAGGTATAGAAATTGTTAATTCACTTAATTCACGAATCAATAAAATAAAAAATGTACAAATTTCAAACAAACCCAAAGTTTTAGGAATAGAATGGATAAAGCCATTTTTTACATCAGGTCATTGGGTTCCAGAAATGATTGAATTTTCAGGAGGTGTTAACATGATAACAAAAACTGGAGAACATTCAAGAAAAATGAATATTGAAGAAATTGAGAATACAGATCCAGATGTATTAATTTTGATGCCATGTGGTTTTGATGTTCAAAGAACAGTTTCAGAATACAATAAATATCTTAGAAATGATACTAGATGGAATCAATTAAGAGCTGTTAAAAATAAGAAAGTTTTTGCAGTTGATGCAAATTCATTTTTTAGTAAACCAAGTATCAGAATAGTAAAAGGAATTGAAATTTTAGCTAAAATTTTGCATCCAGAAATATTTACAGATTTAGAGGTACCGAATAGTTCATTTTTAAAAATATAGAAAGAGATTCTATTATTGATCGTCTGTCTCATCTAATTCATCAGCATCGTATGCTCGTTTGGATGGACGAGTTGGAACGAAGAATCGTGACATAGTAAGAGATTACAATTTTAGAAGTAATTTTAGTGGGTTGTAAAAAATTGTCTTTTTACATTAACAAAATTGAACTAGGTTAGAATTTCACTTTACACTCACGTGAAAGAGACTTTGAAGTGATAAAAATTACAATTCCAAGAATCCCAATAGATGTTAAGCGGATTGGAATTTCATAAATTGTGAGAAATGAGCTTGCAATACTCCCAGCTGTTCCAAAAGTGGCAATAACTGAAAATGCAATTGGACCACAAGAGCATGCACCCGCAGATGCCCCAATAATAGTTCCAACAATACTCGAACCTATTTTTTTAGTTTCTTTAATTAATTTAACACGATAGATATTCATCGATACTGCAAGAGATGAAAGAAATGATAAGATTACAATTAGAGAAAAGCTCAATGTAGTTTCAGGATACATAGAGAATACCAAAAATGGTTCAAGAAATAAAAATTCTGAAATTATAATAAGTGGTATGAATAATAAGAAAAAAAATCCAGTTGCAATTAAAATGTAAGAGGGATTTGAATAAACAAGGCCAAAAATATTATTCAATTTAGAGTAATGAATTAATTACATCTTCAAATGTCGAGTATGGGTGTGCACCTACAATTCGTTGTGCTTTCCCATCATCTGTATTTACAATCATGAACGTAGGAGTACTAGTTGCGCCAAATTCAGTAACAGCTACTTGTTTGTTATAATTAACTCTAGCAAAATGATCATCAGTAGTCATACATTTATCAAACTGTTCAATATCTAGATCTAAATTGAATGCAATGGCTTGTAATCTATTTGCATTTGCCCAACCATCATCTATTTCTTGTTGATATGTGAAAAGCATTGAATGGTATTGCCAATATTTTCCTTGATCATCTGCACAATATGTTGCCTCAGAAGCAGGAATTGAATCACTGCCTAAAAATGGCATATCCAGAAAAACTAGATTTACCTTTCCAGTCTCAATATAATTTTCAACAATTTGTGGTCGAGTTTCTTCAAACCAAAGTTTACACATATGACATTGGTAATCACCAACTTCGATAATTGTAACAGTTGCAGTGTCATAACCTAATACAGGTGCTTGTTTTAGTTCGAGTTTTTGAAATTCACCTTCAGTAGTGGAAGTCCGAGGAGTGTCAAAGTCAGACATGTATGATGTAGCAAAAATTGAAAGTATTGTAACCAATGTGACGGCTGCGCCAGCAACTGCAATTTTCTTTATATGCACCATTGATTTTAACATATGAATTTAATTAAAAAACCTTGCATTGGCTCTAAGATGGTAGATTATTTACGCCTAAACAAGCTCATGATTTTTTGAGCGACGGAATCAATAGGGCATGAGCTACATGAGATATCAGAGTTTTCAGCCTCAATTTGTTTATCCATATCATTTTGCTTTTTTTCATCCATAGGCTCACTAATCAAAAATAGGTTATAAACAATTTGACAAATTTTACAATTACACGATTCACCATAGGAATCAATTAATTCCAAGCATGGGTTTATTAGACGATCGAATCGTGTGATAATAGAAATAATGATAGATTAGGTTCGCTTTCTCTGTCATTGCTTTAGACAGAAAAAAAAATGAACACATTTGACGAATTAAAAATAAAAGATGACATACTGAGATCAATCAAGGATCTTGGTTTTACTACACCATTCCCAATTCAAGCACAAGCAATTCCAGAACTTTTACAAGGAAATGATGTAATTGGTCAAGCACACACAGGAACAGGAAAGACAGCAACATTTGGAATACCAATGCTGCAAAATATCATCCATGGTGGAGGAATTCAAGGATTAGTCATAGCACCAACAAGAGAATTAGCGATGCAGATTACCGAAGAAATAAAGAAAATTGGAAAATATACCAAAATTAAAGTAGTAACCGTTTACGGTGGACAAGGAATTGGAATTCAATTAGACGCACTACGTAGAAAACCAGAAATTGTGGTTGCAACACCTGGAAGATTAATTGATCATTTGGATAATGGTTCAATCAGAACTAATGATATCAAGCATGTAGTATTAGATGAAGCAGATGTAATGCTGGACATGGGATTCATAGAAGATATTGAATATGTTTTACAAAAGGTTCCAGGAAATAGAATTACATCTTTATGGTCAGCAACAATGCCACCTGAAATTCTTAGACTTGCAGATAAATATCTAAACAACCCAAAAAATATCCTAATTGATTCAGATGATTTAAGCGGAGAAGGAATTGATCAAGCATTTTTAGTAATTAAAGATAGAGAGAAACACAAGTATCTAACAGACTTCATTAATCAAAACAGAGGTCAAGTTATAGTATTTTGTTCAACAAAAATTCGAACAAGAAACGTTGCAAGGGATTTAACAAAATCTAAATACAAAGTGGTTGCAATCGAAGGAGACATGTCACAGAATAAACGTGAATATTCCATGATGAAATTTAGAAAAAATCAAGCAGACATATTGGTTGCAACAGATGTTGCAGCAAGAGGAATAGATGTTCCAAGAGTAGGATTGGTTGTAAATTATGATGTTCCAAATCAAGATATGGTTTATTTCCATAGAATTGGTCGTACAGCAAGAGCAGGAGCAAAAGGAAAAGCAATCACACTTGTATCATATTCATCAATCGCAGATTGGAAATTTATTAAAAAACAAATTAAATCAGATTTAACCGACTTGAATAAAACAATGGGAGTTGAAGTTCACATTCCAGATCCATTGAAACGTGACGTGGGACGACGAATTGCACAACCAATGCGTTCAGGATACGGACGTAGACCAAGTTATGGGGGTAGAAGCAGACCAAGTTATGGTGGCGGTGGAAGATCAAGTTATGGTGGCGGTGGAAGATCAAGTTATGGTGGCGGTGGACATAGTAGAGACGGACCTGCCAGAGACCAATACAAAAGAAGAGGAAGTGCACGCTCATCATATGGAAGACAAAACCGCGATTCCAAAAAGAAGTGGTAATTTAACACTTAAAGACAAGGATTAGTTAAAGAAGATAAGAAAAAATGCATATCGGATTTGTTTTATTAAATTGTGATTTAGGTGCTGAAGAGTACATTTTAGAAGAACTACAACAAGTGGATGAAATAAAAAATGCATATGTTACATTTGGAGCATATGACATAATAGCAGAAATTCATGCAGAAACTCAAGAAGATTTTGAAAAAACAGTTTCATTGAGGATACGACAATTATCCAGAGTAGTAAGTACAATGACATTAAATGTCATCAAAGGCGAATGACACTTATACGAAAAAAAAAGTGAAACTGTGTTGCAGCAAATTGAATATTCTGGAACAGTTTGGGCATTAAGTCACAACGACCCAGAACCACTAATTGAACATAGTATTAAGAAATTACAAGATTATGGAATTAAAAAAGAAGATATCAAGATAGTTGATGCACCAGATAGCCCTGAAGTTGGTCAGGTAGTGGTGGAGATATGGCCACATGAATTAGTTATCGCTAGAATTAGAACTGTCAGAGGTGAATCTTTTATCAGTGGAACAGAACTCAACATAGAATTAAAATCAGATGAAACAGGAAAATATATCGATTAAATTTGAGTAAACGTAAAGCAAAAAAAACCAAAAGTAAATTTCCAATTATCATAATAGGTGCAGTCATCATAGGAATCATTGTTTTCTATTTTTACTCAGCAGATCAAGCAAAAATTCGTGGATTTGCATTTGGAAATGAAATTCAATCTCTACAAGAAGAAATCCAAAATGAACAAGGACTATTCATTTCAAGCATAGCAAAATGGAATGAAAACTCAATCTCCGATTATGAGATGATTAGAATTGGAGAAAAACATCTCGAGACATTTAATGAATTGCTAGATAAATATGATGAATTACAACCACCAGATGCATTCTCAAGATCTGTAAAATTACTAAAATTATCTTTGGAGTATCAGATTGAATCACATGAACATCGTTTAGATTGGATTAAAAATGGAGATGACTTAGAATTAATTCGATCACAAGAATTAACACAATTATCATTTGAAGCAGAACAAGCAGGATTAAAATCGTTTAATGATGCAAAAGTAGGAATTGAGCAATAAATCTTTAAGCGTTTAAAATCACAGTATTTTTATGAAAAAACTCATATTTTTAATTCCATTATTGTTGTTGATACAGCCAGCATTTGGAGAGATAATAGTTGAAAATGATCAAACATACATTGGTAATGATGGCATATTGCATATTGTAGGTGAGATTAAAAATGATACAAAATCACCAGTGAATAAGATAAAAATCATAGCCACATTAATGGATGGTGATGGAGAAGTACTAGACACAATAAATGGAAAAGTTTTGACAAATATAATAATGCCAGGAATGAAAGGTAGTTTTGATATAATTACACATGAAAAAAAGATTGATAATTTTTTCGATTATGATTTGGGATTTGAGTATAAACTTGCAGCGCCAAAAAATCAAGTAATTGAAATTATTTCATCAGAAATGAAGAGAGACCAATTAAATAATTTAATAATTTCAGGAACTATTGAAAATAATGGCGATATTACTGCCAACATGATAAATGTCGTTGCGACATTATATGATAGAAATGGAAAAGTTTTGACAGTTTCAAAAATTCAAACACAGCCTGATTTTTTGAGAGCTGGTGAGGAAAGTCACTTTTTGGTTCCAATTTACGAGAAGAATCAATCATTGAATGTAGCAGATTATACCATAATTGCAGAATCAGATGAGTATGCAGCAGTTCCAGAATTTCCACTAGGTTCAGGTGCATTACTAGTAATTTCAGTATCATCATATGTAATTTTTTCAAGAAATCCTGAAAGAATCACTAATGCACTTGGTAGATGTTCAAAGATTTTAGCTCGACAATAATTCTTATACATACACACAAACAAGAATGTTAAATGACAATTTCAGAGGAAAATAAAAAATTTTTAGAAGATTTATTACAATACTATATTGACCAAGCAGATTCTTATAATCAATTTGCAAACGAGTACAGTAAATTTTCCAGCTCTAAAAAAGAAATAGCATTTGGAGTTATAGTTGGTACAGTGTATTCAGCATTTTTACAGACATATTCAAATCAACAATTAGAAGTTAGATTAGATGACATACAGGAATTTCATGAATTTATGAGAGATAATATTCATAAAATCACCAATGCGTTAGATGAAAAGAAGCTATAGGTAGGAATAAATCTAAACAGAAAGTGGATGAGTTATGTCAGAAATAATTGGATACAAAATTCAGCAAATTGTAGATAATGGTCAAGCAATACAAATCTCACTTACAGAAGATGTTCAAACAGAACCAATTTCACAAAAACAATTGATTATAGAAAATGTTTCAAAGAAACTTGATCAAGATACAAAAGAACAAGTCATGCCATTGCTTGAGGCAATGCTTCAGGCACAGCCAACTATCAAAATGAAAAGTTATGCACAAACAAATATCTCAATTACCATGCCAAAAAATAGATATGAAAAACTTGGTAGACCACAAGTTGGACAGGTATTAAGAATAGATATACTAAGAATTTAGAGAATTTCTTCTATTTTAGACAATTCAGATAAGGGTAAAGAACAAGTGAAGTTTTTACAGATAGTCACATTTGTTTTATCTGAAAATTCTTTTCCTTCAAAAAACGAGTATTTAGATAATAATTCAAGATTTTCTTTGTCTTTAATTTGAATTATAATTCCTTCAGGTATGAATTTCTTATACAAAGAATTTACAATTTCAGAGTTTTCAGAATTAATTATCGTAATTTCTGTGGGATGCTTTAGATATAGATTCATTACATTAAGTAGATATCCAAATGCAAATGGATTTTCTGCAGCAGAGGTACCATTTAATTCCAAAATTTGTTTAGATATTTTAAGAAATTTTTTATCGTTTACGAGATGATGAAGTTTTAGTAATGCATTTGCAGCAACTGAATTTCCAGATGGAACAGATAAATCATAATAATTTTTTGGGCGAACTATCAAAGATTCATGCGTATCAGCCGTAAAGTAAAATGATTTTTCATTTTCATTCCAAAAGTGTTCTATCATATAATTTGCAATATTCTGAGCCATATCAAGAAAATATGCATCAGATGTTATCTCAAAAACATCAATGAGAGAATTTACAAGATATGCATAATCATCCAAATATCCATTTAATTTTGGAATATCATTTTTGAAGGTCCTATGTATGAATCCAGATTTAGAGAATTGTTCTGAAAAGTATTTGGCTGCATTTGTGGCAGCATTGAGATATTTTTCATTTCCTGAAATTCTATAACCTTTAGCAAATGCAGAAATCATCATAGAATTCCATGACGTGATAATTTTATCGTCAGTTCCAGGTTGATCTCGTTTACTTCTTATATCAAGTAGTTTTTTTGATGAACGTTTCAAAAGTTCAGTGATTTCATCTTCAGTTTTGTTAAATTTGAATGAAAGAGATGAAATATTGATATTATTTGCAAGAATTGTATTTCCTTCAAAGTTTCCACCATCAGTAACATCGTAATAGATACAAAATATTTCAGAATCATCGCCTAAGATATTTTCAATTTCACGTTTTTTCCAAACAAAAGTTTGTCCTTCTTCTCCATTGGTATCTGCATCTTGAGCAGAATAAAATAAACCTGAAGTAGATGTCATTTCACGCATTACATAGTCAAGGGTTTTTGTGACAACACCAAGGTAGAAAGGATCTTTTGTAATTTGATACGCTTCAGCATAAACAGGAGGTAAAAGTGCATTGTCATACAACATTTTTTCAAAATGTGGCACAAGCCATCGGCCGTCAGTCGAATATCTATGAAATCCACCACCAATTTGATCAAAGATACCGCCTTTAGCCATTTTCTTCAATGTCATTAACGCAAATTCTTGAAATTTTGTAATTCCCGAAAGTTTAGAATATCTAAACATGAAAGAAAGATTTGCAGCATTTGGAAATTTTGGTGCTTGACCAAATCCACCATAGTTAGTATCTGCAACCTGTAAAAGATTAACTGCAGCCTCATCCAAAATAGCTTTTTCAATTTCTCCTCCGTCAGAAACTCTTTCCAGTTTAGTAAGATTTGACATAAATTGTTCAGCGGAAGTGCCGACATCTTTCGGTTTTTCCTTCCATGCTTGTGCCAACTGTCGACATAAACTACCAAAGCCAGGTCGTCCATAGGAATCAAGAACTGGAAAATATGTTCCAACGTAAAATGGTTTTTGTTCAGGTGTCAAAAATACACTTAGTGGCCATCCTCCTTGCCCAGTTGACATTTGGCATATTTTTTGATAAATATCATCCAAGTCAGGCCTTTCTTCTCGGTCAACTTTGATATTAACAAAATTTTCATTCATAATTTTTGCCACATCATCATTTTCAAATGACTCATGAGCCATAACGTGACACCAGTGACAAGAGCTGTAACCAACAGATAAGAAAATAGGTTTGTTTTCATCTTTTGCCTTTTTTAAGGATTCATCATTCCAAGAGTACCATTCAACAGGATTATCTTTATGTTGAAGTAAGTATGGACTTGTTTCTTTAGACAGATTATTTGGCATGTAGTAATTGAAAGTATTGATTATTTGTATGTAATCTAGATTTTCCAGATTGCCGTATCATTACGTTTGTAAATTTCTATGTTAATCTGTTTTAGCAATTTTTGTTTAGATTTTTCTGCCTTTTTTTCATTACTGTAATCTTTTTTTTTTAATAATTTGTCTAACAGAATCAGCTGATCATCACTTAGATTTTTGAAACTACCATTTTTAGTTACTAAATTTAAGAGTTCAACACGTCGAAAATCATCTTTTTTTAAAATTTCAGCCATACGTTTCATAAGAACATCCTACTAAAAATAAATGTGTGTTAGATTAGATTCAGTTATGAAAGAAATGATGCGTGCCATGGTTCTTTCCGAATGTAAAAAAATTGAAGATAAACCACTGAAATTGACAAATATTGAAAAACATTCAATAAATAATCCTGATGAAGTTTTAATCAAGATTGAAGCATGTGGAGTATGTCATTCTCAATTACACGGAATAGAGGGAGATTGGCAAGAAATAGGAATTCCTTCATCATTTCCAACAGTGCCGGGACATGAAGTGGTTGGAAAAATTATTGAGATTGGAAACAAAGTTACAAAATTTAGAATCGGAGATAGAGTTGGAATAACACCACTTTTGAAATCATGTATGGATTGTAGATACTGTGATGAAGGAAAAGAATACCTTTGTGAAGATAACGAAATAACAGGTGAAACATTACGTGGTGGTTATACAGAATTTATTAATGCATCAGAAAATTTTCTGACAAAAGTTCCAGAAAGTATGTCATCAGAATATGCAGCACCATTATTTTGTCCAGGAATAACTGCATACAAAGCAGTAAAGGCTGCTGAACCTGAAAAAAATAAAAAAATTGCAATTTATGGAATTGGAGGAGTAGGACATATGGCGATACAATTTGCCAAAGTAGAAGGATGTGAAGTAACAGGTGTGTCAAGAAAAAAAGATCACCTAAATGTTGCAGAAAAGCTTGGTGCAGAAAAAACATTCCAATTTACAGAATCTCAAGATGTGTTTTTAAATAAAGTTAAAAATGATTATGGATTATTTGATGCAGCAATTGTATTTGCGCCATCAGACATTGTAACAGATACGGCAATAAAATCAGTAAAAAAAGGAGGAACTGTGATAATTGCCACAGTAGGTAAAATTCCAAATTTCTTAGCGTTTGAAGAAAAAACAGTAAGAGGTACACTAATTGGTTCTATGAAAGACATGGAAAAAGTAATTGAGATTGCACAAAAAAATAATTTCAAGGTTGTTACAGAATCATTTCCATTAGAACAGGCAAATGAAGTTCTTGAGAGGTTAAAAAATTCAAATATAGAAGCACGTGCAGTTCTAATTCCTTAAATTGCTAGGAATTTTGTTACAAACATGATTTGTAGACGTTGTCATCATACAGATGAAATTCATAAAACTACCACATCCTCAGAGTCAATGTTAAGAAGAGGATCCTGTCAAATTCCAGATTGTACGTGTAATCAATTTTTAGATGCATTTGAAGAGATTGATGATGAACAACTCTAGTCATATATAGTAAAAAAGAATTTCAAAAACATGAATAAACACGCGCCGAAAGAAGAAATGATTAAAGATTTGGAAAATGTCTTGGCAAAAATAAATGCTTTAGAGGTCACTGCCAAAGATGAAGAAGCAAAAGCTAATGTAAAAATTTTAAGAAAACTTACAGAAGGACAAATTCATTCAATTAATGAATTTGATCACTTGAAAAAAGCAATTGATCTTCTTACAATGCAATTATTTGAAGTTAAAGATAAAATAAATTCAAAATAATCATTCAGTTTGACATATAGGACGATATTTTGATATGATTTTGTCTACAATACGTTTTCTTTCTAGTTCTTCTGAGTCCCATAGAGGCAAAATTGCAAGGTAAAGACTCTCTTCATTACCAGCATGTTGAATCCAACACTTGAAATTATCATTTTTTGTGAAAAAGTCATTCTGATCAGTTTTGTCAGATTCACCAGCATAAAGTGGAATAAAACCAGATTTATTTTGATTGAATATTATGTAAATTACTTTATCCATAGGAGGACCCCATTCGGATAGCTTGATAGGTCCAAGAAATTCATAATGAAGAATTTGAATTGTCACTAATAAAATTAAGAAGGCTCAAGTTTTAAATTTGCCTAATTTTGCCTCAAAGTAAATGTCAGAAATGCAAGATCCACATAATTATAGAAAAGTTGGCTACTCAATGATACTAGTTGCAGCATCACTAGCAGCAATTGGTATAGTTCAATTAGGAATTGGAGAAGATGTTCTCTTTGGAGATCAGATGCAAAGAGACAAGACTGCATTTTTTGAGATGTGTAAAGCAGGAAATTACATGCAGGAAGGATGTGAGATGTTTGATAAACCTGGAAATACATTATATGAAATTCCTAGAATGACACTAGATGATACAGAAGAATCTGAAACTATGGTTATGGAACAACCAGTTATGGAAGCACCACAAGTATCTGCAGAAATTGTTTCAATTCCTGAAGGATCAGGTGCACCAGGATGTGAAGAAACAAATGAATGTTACATTCCACCAGCACTAAACATTTCAAGTGGAACTACAGTAGTTTGGGAAAATAATGATAGCGCGGCACATCTTGCAACAAGTGGAACTCCAGATGGAGGACCTGACGGATCTTTTGATTCAGGAATGATTATGGCAGGAGCTACATATGAATTTGAATTTTTAGACAAAGGTGAATTTGTATATTATTGTCTTGTTCATCCTTGGATGGTTGGAACAGTTACAGTCGAATAATTACTGTCCATTCATGTAATCTTCCCAAGTATTAAGATTAGAAGTAAAACGATTCATTTGATACATTGCACCGCCAATAATTCCAGCATGATAACACGTGTATAGATAGATTTGAGAGTTACTAGGGTCAGTTTGTGTTAAACTCATACTGATCATTGAAAAGAAAACGAATGTTCCACAAAATGTAATTATTTTTCCAATCATTCCACCATTTAATCCAACAATCCTTCTTGTTGCTGCAGCCATAATTGTAATACTTGATACAATCAAAAATGTTGCACCGCCGTTTGCAGTGATCATGTCAGTAGCCCAAGGAACGATACCGTCATCAACTAAAGATGAATCAGGCATCATTGCACCACCATGGAGTGCAAAATTTACAGAGCTAAACAAACCACCAATTACTAAGAAGAAAAGAAATAATTTCATGATTTTTCGTTTGAATGCACTTCTAGTTTCAGACGGTTGTAATGCTCTTTCAGAAATTTTCAGACCATACAAAAATCCAATTCCAAATGCAGGAGCAAATAGAATATTCATAAGATAGGGATGTTCAAGGAATAATTCACCATAATAGGTATTGAGTAAAAATGCGGTCAATAATGCAATTCCGGCAGCAGTTCCAAAAACAATCAAATTTGAATATTTGAATATTTTTGGTACATTCTCATCAGAGCTATTCCAACTATACACAGAAAATTCTTTTGGAATTTGGATTAAAAAACACAGTAAAAATTGATTTACCCAATTAATCAATTCTTTTCAATTTGTTCCTAACAAATGATCATTTTCAAAAAACATCGCATTTTTATTTTAACTAAAATAACTTTACATAATGAAATCATTGTCAATTGTAATTCCAGGAGTAATTCTTGTAATTTTTGGAATCGTATTCAGTTTTCAAGGACAAGGAGTGGTAGGACCAGAATCATCATTCATGTATGAAAGTGAAGAATGGGTAGATAATGGAGTAATTATCAGTATGATAGGAGTAATTTTGATATTAATTGGTTATTTTGTGGAAAAGAAAAAGTTAAGTCAGTAATTTTTTTCAAAATATTTTTGATGATACTCTTCAGCACGGTAAAATTTAGAAGCAGATTTTATCTCAGTAACAATATCACTTCCGAATGTCTTTTGTGCAGATTGGTTTAATTTTTCTTTGACGTCTTTTGCAGCCTGTTCTTGTTCAGGATTATGACAAAATATTGCAGAACGGTATTGAATACCAATGTCAGGACCTTGCCTATTAGGCGTAGTGGGATTATGATTTTCAAAAAATACAGTTACTAAATCAGAATATGAAATTTCAGTAGGATCAAACTCAACCTGTATAGCTTCAGCATGGCCAGTTTTATCAGTACAGACATCTTCGTATGTAGGGTTGTCTGTATGACCACCTGTATATCCTACAGCAGTTGATTTAACACCATTTGTTTTAGAGAATACTTCTTCAACGTGCCAAAAACATCCTGCAGCAAAAGTTGCCTTCTCCATGCAGTTATTCATGTTAAACAATAAAAAAAGCTTTCAGAATTTTAAAATCCACAATCTAAAGGATTTGAAGGCTTTAGGATTTCTCTTAGCATAATTGTTGCATATGAACCACGAGATAGTTGGAATTTTATTGTATTTCCGTCAATCTTGAAGTTCAGATAATTAAGTGATGCATTACGAAATCCACCTTCAACGGAGATTTCTTGGAAATCTTTTATGAAAAAATCTTTTGGAGTAAGTAATTCTTCATCAAGAATTTTTTTTATGTAATAATCAAATCTTGATTTTTTATAATATGAATGACCTACAAGTGGAATAGCAAGTTTTTGCTTAGGATCATTTTCAAATTTTCCCAATATAGAATTTTTATCAAAACAAACATCATCGATTGTCGGTAATGATAATTCTTCTTCAAATTCATGTGCTAGGCTCAAAGTTTTGTTGAATAGAAATGATTGATATGCTTGAATGTAAAATCTTCGTAATGCAAGAGGGATTGAACGTATTGCATTCTTAGGATCACTGTCACTGGAAAGTTGTTTTAGTAAATTTCTTTCAATATCCATAGAAAATGGTAATAATTCAATTACTTCAGATTCAGATTTACGTTCAGATATTAATTTCCGTATTTCATTATTTTTTTCGGAATCATATTTTGATGAAAAACTCAGTATATACTCAAGTGCCTCTTCATAATCACCTTTAACGATTGATTTTCCAACTAGATGCGTTATTGGTCGTTTTGAACCAAACCTTTGATATCCAAAAAAATTAAGAATGTTTTCAGTTCCAAGAAATGATGGCAATGGATCATTCAAATCAGATACTCTAATTTCAAAATAATTTCCTAGCATATCTTTTTTTGATATTGGTTTTTTTACAAATCCAAGTCTTTGTGCAGAGTATTTCTTTCCATTATATTCTTCTAGAGAGTTTATTTTTTTGTAAGTGTAAACATATTGTTCTGTTTTTGCATTTGCATCTTTCAAACCAAGTGATTTTAAGATAAGACCATATCTCTTTTCAATATCAATTAATGCATGATTTGTATCAATTCCAGATTTCTTTAACAAGTAAACAGCATGCCCATCCAAATTATCAAATGAGTCGATGGCTTTTTCAGATAGAACCTCTCTCACCAAAAAATCATTTTCATTTTTTTTGATTTTTCCAGAAATAGGTGTAGATTTTGTAGTATAAACAGAGATTCCTATCTCTTTGTCAATTTGTGGAATCACGGTTCAATAATGACATCAATGTATTTTGATACGTTTACCTCAGAATTAAAAACTCCTAAAAGCAATTTGTAATCTCCAGATAATGCAATTTGACTTGCAGTGATGGATACAATAATTTCGTTAGAATTATTGAATTTATGTGAAATTAAAAGATCAGATGATTTTGTAACAGCAGATGCAGTATGAGCAGAATTGAAATTGATATCCCCAATGTTTGATGATGATGGATTAATACTCAAAGAAATTGTTTCAGTTTCACCTTTTTTGATGGTTATAGATTCAACATTGGTATTTACTGTAAATGGAAGAGATTTTGCAGTATCAACTACACCGATTTTATTTTCCGCCCATTCTGTAAACCAAATATTATCATCTATCACATCAAAACCAAAAATTTGTGCAACACCACAATCGGATTTAGATTTATCTTCACAGTCAGCCCAGTTAGGATTTTTAGATGGTACCATGTATTCTATTAGTCGTTCATTATCAATATCAAATACTGCAAGTTGATTAGATGTTTGTTCATTGAAAATGAGATTTCCATTCATATCAGTTTCAGTCCAATAAGGTCTAGAAATTGGTGTTTTTATTATTCCAGTTGAGTTCCCATATGCAGATTTTTGAGGTGTTGAGGTAACAAATTTTGTAAATTTTTCTTCATTAGGATCAAATTTGAAAAAGAAACTACTAGAAGTATCTACAATCCAAACATTATCATTTTCATCTACAGACAATCCATTTGCAGTATTGAGATCATCTGGAAAATCATATACGTCAAAATAATTTTCGAGTGGAATGTCTATTCCTGTACTTGCCAAATAGGAATCTTGTTTGTATTGTTCAATATTGAATTTTAATAATAATCCAGTAGTTTCTGGAACCCAATTTGTATACCATAAATTATTTTTAGAATCAACTCCAAAATCACCGGTAAATGAATTTGGAATCGGTGCCACAATACTAGAATATGTAAGGTCATCAATGTTTTGAGCTAAATCAAAGAAAGTGATTTTACTTCCAGTGAAGTCGTTTACTATAATATTTGAACCACGTATAGTGAGTTTTTGAGGTAACGAACCTTCTTTAGAAGAAGGATAGGACATTGCGTCGTATGTTTCGCCAATTGTATCAAAACGCCAAATAGTATCAAAACTTCCATCAGTATACCACATTGTACCATCAGAAGAATAATCCATTCCCCAAGACATAGTACGTGCACCTTCAGGCCATAAATCATTTTGAAATTCAGTAAATCTTTCAGATATAGGATCAAATTTTGCAATTTGACCTACATTTGATTCAACAAACCATACATTTCCATCTGGTGCGACTTTAATTGCAAGTGGTTGTGTACATAAAGTTGGAATTTTATATTCTTGCACATAAGATGTTGATTTTGCATCACTGCCTCCACAAAAAGTTGCACGTTGATCATCAGGGAAATTATCCATAGGAGTTCCAGTTTTTGTTAAACTAAGTTCGGTACAATAATTATCAATTAACATCTGTTCACCAATTTTCTGTCCAACATCACAAAGTGAAGAATTACGGTCTTGAGTTGCAACTTCCTGACATGCAATAAGAGCTTGTTCATTATTGGTCAAATCAGATGTACGTTCTACACACGCATTCATCATAAAATCAAATCGATCTAAGACTTCTTTTTCTTCCATAGTCATGGTAGCAGCTGGCGGAGCAATTGCAAACAATACAGTCGATGTCAATAGAATACCACCCAAAAATGCGAATGCAAGTAAACCTTTTGTTTTTTGCTTCACAACTTTTCAAAATTAGAGCTTGTTATATCTGATTCTTAGAGTAACGATAAATCTCCAGTAACTTTATCAATTAAATTTTCAGGTGCAGGTCCAACAGATATACAAGTTGTTGTCCCAGGTGCAATTTGGGTATGGCCAGCATCAGTGATTTCAGACCATGGAAGGCCTAACTCAATTGCCCCTTTCTTAACTTCATTCAATTCCTTTATTCCAGAAACTTTGACAACAACTTTCTCTTGTCCACCCCACCAAGTTTGAAACCATTCTGGGTGTGATTTTCTAACATGTTCTGCACCCATAACACACGCATGACCAACTTGTGCAGCAATCTTACCTTTTCCCATTCCAAGATCAGTTCTAACTGCAATAACCTGTTTGATATCAGTCATATGAAATAATTATAGAAGTTGATGATAAACGTTACAATTCAAATACCAAATAAAGATACAAACCATACATGTATGATGCAGTAGTAGCAGGAGGGAGTATTTCTGGACTTTTATCTGCAAGAGAAATTGCAAAAAATGGTCATTCAGTTTTAGTTTTAGAAGAAGGATTCGAAGTAGGAAGTCCAGAACATTGCGGAGGTTTAGTTAGTGAAAATGCATTAAAAGAATTAGGAATCGACCCGTCGCCAAAAACATTTGATAGTAAAATAGAATGTGCAAAAATTTTTTCTCCAAAAGGAAAAGAAATTACAATTAATTCAAAAAAACAAAAAATTATAGTCATAAACAGAAGAGAATTAGATAAACAAGCAGCAAGACAAGCAAGAGATAATGGTGCAGAGATTTCTGTGAAGACTAGTTTTCAAGAAAAAACTAATAATTTGATAAGAACATCAAACGGAAATATAGAATGTAAATTTTTTGTAGACTGTAGAGGAGTTTCAAGATTAGCAAATAAAGATAGAGATGGAATATTACTAACTGCACAATACGAAGTGTATGCAGACTGGATTAAAGAGGGTCAAGTAGAAGTATATTTTGATCAAGAAAAATATCCAGAATTTTTTGCATGGATAATTCCTTCAGGAAAAGGAGTAGGCAAGGTAGGAGTTTCAGGTAAAGGAATTAACACATTAGGACGAATGGACGAATTTCTAAAATCTAAAGGTAATTTTTCAACAATTAGAAAAATATTTGCTCCAATCTGGATAAAAGGACCAATAAAGAATTTTGTCGAAGATAATACAATAATAGTCGGAGATGCTGCAGGACAAGCAAAACCTACAACTGCAGGAGGCATTTTCTCATGTGGAATGGCAGGAATTATGGCAGGTAGAGCAATTTCTGAAGCAATAGAGACAGGAAATTCTTCATCATTGATGAATTATGAAAAAGAATGGAAAGAGAAATTTGGAAAAGAGTTTGAAAAACAAAATCTTGCTAGAAAGATACTTGCGAGATTAGATAATGGAACAGTGAACAAATTATTTAATTCAATTACACCTGAAATTGAAGAAGATATCTCAAACAAAGAAGACTTTGATTTTCATACAAGTTCAATTCTGAGATTACTTGGAATGAAGGGTTCCTTCAATACAATGCAAGCATTGATTGGAGGAGAAATCAAGAGACTTGTGCAAAATAAGGCCTAAAATTTCAAGGAAGATATAAATTCCTAACAGAGTGGATTTGAATATGTCTTCAAGTATTACACTACCGGTATGTAATGGATGTAGTAGACACATCATGCCAGGGGACAAGAATGTTAAATTTAACTGCCCAGAGTGTAACGCCGAACTAATTTGGAGATGTGGAAGTTGTAGAGAAGCCGCAGCCGCATATTCATGTGGTGCATGTGGTTTTTCAGGACCATAGAAAATGGCTCAATTACTTTTAATTGTAAAAATACTTCCTACTGGAACTGAAATAGATTTAGATAAATTAGTTGAAGGAATAAAATCAAATCTAAAAGATGAAATTGAATTGCGCAGATACACAAAAGAACCATTAGCTTTTGGATTAGAATTTATCAAAGCAGAATTCACGTTAGAAGATGCTGAAGGCAAGATGGAATCATTAGAAAATGCTGTTAAATCTGTCGAAGGCGTTAGTGAGTTCGAGGTGCTGAATATGAGCCGCATGTCAGTCGACATGAAATAGGAGTTTAGTTGACTCGAGATGTCGACCCACTACAGATGAGAGTGGGAGAAGCAAAACAAAGAGATATTGGAAAGAAGAGAGCCCGAATTGGTCCTGATGCAATGGATTATCTTCAAGTAACACCAGGCGATGTAATTCAAATTAATTCAAAAAAATCAACCTGTGCCATAGTTTGGCCAACTGATGAAGATGAGAAGTATCCAGATACAATAAGAATTGATGGTCAAACAAGAAAAAATTTAGGAGTTGCTTTAAGTGACGTAGTTGAAATAAAGAAAATAATAACAAAACCTGCAAAATCAGTTACATTAACTCCAATAGCAGATCAAGTGACAGTTGACAAAGAATTTACTGATTTTGTAAAAAACAGATTGAAAGGATTGCCATTAAGCCATGGTGATGAGATTTCAGTAATGATTCTCGGTAACGCAATGGAGTTTAAAATAGAAAAAATTTCCCCTAAAGGAATAGTACGTATTGAACGTACAACCACTCTAACAATTTTATCAGAAGCATCTGAAGATAAAAAATCTCGTATAACATACGAAGAAGTTGGCGGATTGCAAGAAGAAATCAAGATAATGCGAGAAATAGTAGAATTACCATTAAGACATCCAGAATTATTTGTGAGACTTGGAATTGAACCACATAGCGGAGTATTATTGTATGGTCCACCAGGATGCGGTAAAACATTACTTGCAAAAGTTCTTGCAAGCGAATCAGAAGCAAGAATGTTATCAATTAACGGTCCAGAAATTATGAACAAGTATTATGGCGAAACAGAAGCAAAATTAAGAGATATTTTCAAAGAAGCAAAAGAAAATTCACCAAGTATAATTTTCATTGATGAAATTGACGCAATTGCACCAAAAAGAGAAGAAGCATATGGAGACGTAGAAAAAAGAGTTGTTGCACAATTACTTGCATTAATGGATGGATTAACAGATAGAGGAAACGTGGTAGTACTTGGTGCGACAAATAGACCAGACAGCGTAGACCCAGCATTAAGAAGACCTGGAAGATTTGACAGAGAAATGGAGATCTCAGTTCCAAATGCTGATGGAAGATTAGAGGTTATGCAAATTCACACAAGAGGAATGCCTATTGCAGATGATGTTAACTTGAAGAGTCTTGCATCAGAGTTGCACGGATACACAGGTGCAGATATGAAATCATTATGTAGAGAAGCAGCAATAAGATCAATTCGAAGATATTTGCCAGAAATTGATTTAGAAACAGAAAAAATTCCGGCAAAGGTTCTTCAGTCAATGGAAGTAAAAATAATCGACTTTTATGATGCCATGCATGGCATAATTCCTACAGCAATGAGAGAGTTCTATGTAGAACGCTCGAAAGTTTACTGGGAAGATGTAGGAGGATTAGAAGAATCAAAACACGTTCTTCAAGATAATTTGATAGTTGCAATGAATGATCCCGAGAAATTTAGTAAAATGGGAATAAAGCCACCCAGAGGTGCATTGTTGTATGGCCCACCAGGATGTGGTAAGACCATTTTGGCAAGAGCGTTAGCTACTGAAAGTGGAGGAAACATGATTCTTGTTAGAGGTCCAGAAATATTATCAAAATGGGTTGGAGAATCAGAGAAAGCAATACGAGAAATTTTCAGAAAAGCAAAAGCATCATCACCATGTGTAATAATTTTTGATGAACTAGACTCACTGGCAAAAATGAAAAATGGAGAAGAAGGAGGAGGGATTGGAGAAAATATACTCAGTCAAATGTTAACAGAAATGGAGGAAGGAACAACATCAAGAGTAGTAATCATAGGAATAACAAACAGACCAGATTTGATTGATAGTTCCATGTTACGAACAGGTAGATTAGACTTGAACGTCTTTGTTAGCCCACCAGATGAAAAAGGTCGTTTAGAAATTATCAAAATATTGACAGATGGAATGCCTTTATCAAAAGATGTAGATTTACATGAAATTTCAGTTGCTACTCAGAGTTATTCGGGTGCAGATTTGGCATCATTATGTAGAGAAGCAGCAGTTGAAGCAATGCAAAACAACTCCAAAGAAATTTCAAGTAAAGACTTTGCTACAGGATTAAAAAAAATCAGACCGTCAATAACAAAAGAAGTAGAATCATGGTATGAGAAGATTAAAGAAGGTGCATCAAGCATCATTCCACGAGAGGCTGACAAAACGTTTTACGGTTAATTTGATATGGCAATTCCAATAAGAAATTACGTGTTAGAAGTAATCAAACAAAAAGAAAACTACACAGATAAAGAGTTAGAAAAGGCACTCACAAAAGATGGTACAATCATCACGGAAGGTAAATTCAATAAAGTTTTGCTTGATTTAGAGATCATGGGGTTGATAAATGTAGCATGGGTAACAAAAGATAATAGAAGAATTCAAGCAGTTACAGAAAAAGTTGAGGAAGATGAATATGAGCAGCAAATTAAAGAAACACAGGAAAAAGACTACGAAGCCAGCTTTCCTAACTCCTAAAATTATTAAAATCTAAAGTTAAAAGCTGCATCTAATGCAACAGCTAAGAAAATTATTGTTAAATATGGAGCAGTAACTTTGTATGCTTTCCATGCAAAGTCAGATGTTGGTTCTTTTGTTAACTTGTAATGATATACAAGCATTAGACCCCCAGAAGCAGCTGCAATTGCAGTATAAACAAGACCCATTCCAAATGCATAAAGCATTAATGAGTATGGGATTAAAATCAAAGTATTAATTAAAATGTATTTTGATGTTTTTTGCATTCCAATTAGAACTGGAAGCATTGGAACTTTGGCTGCAGAATATTCATCCTTCATTTTCATTGCTAGACACCAAAAGTGAGATGGAGTCCAAACGAATACAAGAAATCCAATTAAAAATCCTAGAATATCCATAGAGCCCGTAGCTGCAGACCATCCGGCCATAGAAGCTGCACTACCAGCAAAACCACCAATCACAATGTTTGATGAATTTAATCTCTTCAACCATGCTGTGTAAATTATCACATAGAAAAATATTCCAAGTGCAATGAAAAATGCTGAAATGTAATTCAAAGCTAATGCGCCATATACAACAGAAATCACACTTACAGTCAAACCATAAATTAAAACAGAGTTTGGTTTTATCCGTCCAGATGGTATTGGTCTAGTACTAGTTCTTTCCATTAATGGATCAATATCACGGTCATAGTAATGATTCAATGCACTTGAACCAGCTGATGCTAAACCTCCTGCAATAATGATGTGAATTAATCCCCAAGTATCCAATTCAGGTCCAATCAATTTACTTGCTGCATACATAGATGTAACAGCCGTAATTACAAGAAGAACAACAATTCTTGGTTTTGAAATTTCAATTATTTCTTTTATTCCCAATATACTCATATTTTTGTTGTATCGAATTTATTCCCTTCTAATAGACGATCTTCTTTGTTACATAAGGATAAAATAATACTCTGAAAGCATCAAAACAGAATTGAGTAATTGGGATCTAATAATGCCTGGAGGAGGGCTAACTGCAATCGGTCTTGTGGGACTTATCACATCATATTCAGGAATTGCCCATACATTCATTGACGGAATGCATGCATTGACCGGATTACTATTCATGTTCGGATTAATAATTTTAACAGCAGGTCTTTTGGAAGGAGGAATTTCAACATCAAATCGTACCAAAGCAACCGTACTAGCAATCATCTCAATTTCTCTAGGATTTGGAACATTTGCAACTACTATGACAGAAAATTCAACATTACCATTATTTGCAGGAATATTGATTATGATTGCAATTCCGGCAATTGTAATTTCTTACTTTGCAATGAAAATGCCAGTATATGCAAAACCGGTTGGAGTAATCTTTGTTTTAGCATTTGGAACAGGAATAGGACTTTACATGGCATTTGGTTTTGTAGGACCAGACCCTTACATGGTTGCATCAGAAGTTTCCGAAGTAGAAGAAGCTGTAGAAGCAGCAATTCCAGAAGGACCGTTATTTATGATTTCAATGTTAGCCGGATCAGCTGAACAAGGTGCTCCAGACTATGAACCAGATGAAGCGGTAGTTTCAAAGGGTCATATCATAGAATGGGTGAACGATGATGCAATGTCACATACTGCAACAAGTTCAGTAGACTTTGGTGAAACATTTGATACAGGATTACTAAATGCTGGTGAATCTTACAAACTAGATACTAACAAGTTAGACCTTGGAACATACGAATACATGTGTATTGTACACCCATGGATGGTCTCAACAATAATTATAGAAGAGTCCGTAGAATAACAATAGTGAATAAATCTATTATTTTATCAGATAAGGATAAACAAGAACTAGCAAAGTATGCAGAATCAGAAAAACCATACGAGTCTTGTGCAATTCTAGTTGGAAATGAGACTGATGAGAACTGGACTGTAAAAGAATTAGTTTTAACTGAAAATACCACAAAGTCTAGAGTTACATTTACGATTTCACCGGACAAAGAGTTTGAAGTGGATCAAAAGGCAAGAGAATCAAACATGGAGATAGTTTGTATTTTTCATTCCCATCCAGAATCAGATGCATATCCGTCAGAGACAGATAAAAAATTCATGAGATTAAATCCATTTCCATGGATAATTTATTCAGGCAAGACAGAGGAAATGAACTGCTTCATTTTAGAAGACGAGAATGTAAAACAGATTTTAATAATATAGTGATAAATTAAATAGAACTAATTTTGCATCAAGAATATGGCAATGGATATACACGTCTACGACACTTATGTTAAAGCCAAAGATGGTCATACAATGCATTTCGATGTTATCACCGATAAGCAGGATCATGATCAAGCAATCAAATTTGCAAAAGAATGGCTAGCAACTGTTGGTGAAGATGGTGCAACTGTAACAGGAGAGGAATGTCAATTCTGTCACACACAAGGTGCCCCAGAACCAGTAGAAACTGAGATTAAAGAAAAAGGTTATTTCATCCAAAAGATGGAAGGCTGTTAATTCTATAATCTTTTTTTATTTTATTTTTCTTTTTTTAGAAAATCTTATCTATTAATCAATCACTTTTGATAAAATATGATTAGATTCATCTGATTTTGAAAAGAAAGGAATTATAGGATCATCATTATGCCTATGCCCACAATCAACAAAAACCCTACAAAAAGAACAGAGCGCTCTTTTTGATCTTTTAGGAGTTTTCTTTCATACATGAGTCACCAGTTCTTTGTTTAGATTTTAAACAATGTATCGTATTTTTACAGGTTCACGATACGAATGTATTAAAAGAAAATTTTATCAGGAGACGATTAATGTTAGTTATAATACAATAACTGCAAAGAATACTGGAACAAATACAATTGCAATTGTGTTCAAGAGTTTGATTACTGTGTTTAGTGCAGGACCTGCAGTATCTTTGTAAGGATCACCAATAATGTCACCTACAACAGCAACTTTGTGCTCTTCAGTACCTTTCTCACCTCTCATCTCAATTAATTTTTTAGCGTTATCCCATGCACCGCCAGTATTAGCCAAGTGATATGCAAGATAAATTCCAGTTACAACGGCACCCATTAATAGACCTGCTACTGCAGAAGGACCCAATAATATACCAACAACGATTGGTGCTGCTACTGCTATTGATGCAGACTTCCACAGTTCTCCCAAGGATGCAACGGTAGCAACATCAACACATTTTGCATAATCTGGCTTTGATGTTCCCTCTAAAATTCCAGAATCATTCTTGAATTGTCTTCTTACTTCATCGACCATTTTCTTTGCAGCTCTTTCTACACCACTGATTAGTTGACCAGTGATTATGAATGGAATTAATCCACCAACTAAGAGACCTACAATTACTGAAGGGTTTGATAAACCATAATCAATTACCATGTCGCTGAAATAATGTGTTGCTTCAAACTGGAATGCTTGAATCATTGCTAATGCGGCTAACGCAGCACTTGCAATAGCAAATCCTTTGGTTACAGCTTTTGTAGTATTTCCAACGGCGTCAATTTCATCAGTGATTTTACGATTTTCTTCACCCATTTCAGTCATTTCCACAATACCACCTGCGTTATCTGCAATTGGACCAAATGCATCAATAGCAAGAACAATTCCGGCTAGACTTAGCATTGCCATTGCAGTTAGTGATGTTCCAAATATTCCATAGAGTAATGGGTCAGAGCCTTCAGGTGCGGCTGCAGAACAGATAGCAAATGATATGATAATTGCGGTAACTAATGCAATCATAAATGGTCCAGTTGATTGTAAACCTTTGATAATTCCCATGAGTGTAAGTGATGCATATCCCCACTTTGCAGAATCAGAAATTTCTATGACAGGTTTTGATTTTGAGCTTGTATAGTAATCTGTAATTTTTTGTATAACTGGAACTAGAATTACACCAATCACAGTAGAACCAAACAAGGCGTATGCGATAGGAGTAGTACCTAAAATTACGTATGTGAATGCAAAGTTTAGTGCAATTGCAATTGCAGCTGTTATATAAAATGAAATATTCAGCGGTTTCATTACATCCGTGATTTGTTTTGTACCAATTGTAGCAGTACCGATGATTGATGCTATTAATCCAGATGCGCCAATTAAGATAGGATATGCAAAGTTTTCAGGTGAGCCGATTAATGCTGCTATCAATAATGATGCCAAAATTGTTACAATGTAAGATTCGTAAACATCAGAACCCATGCCTGCTGCATCCCCTACGTTGTCACCCACATTATCTGCAATTGTAGCAGGATTTCGTGGATCATCTTCAGGAATGTTTGCTTCAACTTTTCCTACCAAGTCTGCACCCATATCAGCAGCCTTTGTAAATATTCCACCACCAATTCTAATGAATAATGCTATCAAGCTTGCACCGATACCAACACCTGCAATAGTAATTGGGTTTGGAAATACCATGTACAAGAGTGCTGTCGCAACTAGTGCCATGGCAGGAACTGCTAGACCAACAGTTGCACCACCTCTAAAGGCAATTGCAAATGTTTTACCTAAACCAGAACCTGTTGCATTAGCTGCTCTAACAGCAGCTTTTACAGTAACTTTTAATGAAATAAATCCTGCAACTGCAGAAAGTGTTGCACCAACTGCAAATGCAATTCCGTTTGATGCACCAATAAAGAATCCAATAATAACAGATAATCCAATAGCTATTGGAATAATAATTCTCATTTCACGTCTCAAAAATGCTGCGGCTCCTTGTCTTACAGCTTCAGAGATTTCAAGCATTTCTTTTGTACCAGGTTTTTGTTTTGCAACCCAAGCAGTGTACATTCCAGCAACTGTAAATGAAGCAATTGCGGCAAGAACAGGTAAAATGACCTCTAAAGGCAAACCCAGAATATTATCATTAGCCATCGTATATTTGAAAAACGAATCGCTGAAGAATATAAATCAACAAGAGATTTTGGGAGAATTTCTTTTCCTATATGGATCAAATGTCTTTCCACGTAACCCCTGACGGACTAATTTATTGAATCTTTTTCCATGACTAAGATATGGGAATCTTTGATGGATCAATTCATGGACAATTGTATTTTCTAGAGTCTTTTCATCAGGGATTTTTTTTACATTGAGGAAAATTGTATTTTTTTCCATGTATGAAACCCCATAATACTTGTAGGCTGTAGTTCTGCAGCCTTCTGTAATTTCTTTTGGAGCGGCCATCACTTCTTTGTTGGTAAAAAATATGTGTGGTTCAGATGTTGAGAATCGTTTTGAGTATATCCCTACTTTTTCCAATATTACTAAACGGAGTTCATCATCTAGCTTCATGATTAGAGTCTAAATTTTAGACTTTATTGGATAATGTCAAATGATCTTGTCAAAGTGTAAAAGATGGTCAGAGTTTAGTGTAGTAATCACAAGTCATACAGCCACCGTCTCATCATCCCTTATTTCATTTGATTTACTATTTTTTGAACCTTGTCTCTGACTTCGTTAGTAATTTCAGCAATTACCAGTCCTTCATTTGGTTGACCATACATCACAACAGAATTTGCAGGTGCAAATAGACATACAGGCAATACCAGTAAATCTTCCTCACCATCAACCAGCAATCGAATTGGAGGTTTTTGTTCAAAAATAGTTTTGATGAGATTGAAACTTTCAGTGCTAATTTCACCAGGATTGTTTTTTACAGTTAATTCAGTATTAATTGATTCAGCTAAAGGAGGAGAACGTTTCTCACGTTTTTCTTGTCCATCAATTATGTGTAGTAATGGAGTTAATCCCATTCCTAAAAGTAACTCTGATGTTGCATCACCAACAGTAATCACAACTTTTTTAGAATAAATTTTTTGAATATATGATTCTTTTTCAGATGAATCATTTAGAATTAGTTTACCTAGAGGAGTTTTTAATTCATCACGTAGGTTTGGTGGTAAAATCAAGGGATTAGTTTGCAGTAGCTTCGGCTTGCATTTCTTCTTGTAATTTTGCTGCAACAATACTACATTGTGCTGCAACATTTTTTGCTGCAATTCTAAATGCATTTGCACTAGGTGATTCTGCATCCGTCATCATTACTGGTTTACCTAAATCAGAACCCTCCATAATTCCAGAGTTTAACGGAATTTCACCTAAGAATGGAATTTCATGTTTTTCACTAATTTTTTTTGCTCCACCATTACCAAAGATGTAATGTTTGTTTGAACAATCAGGACAAGAGAAATAACTCATATTTTCTACAACTCCAAGTATTGGTACGTTAAGTTTATCAAACATTCCAATTGCTTTTACTGCAACGTTACTTGCAACATCTTGAGGAGTTGTCACAACTAAAATTCCAGTAATAGGAATTGTTTGAGCCAAGGTTAGCGGTATATCACCAGTACCTGGAGGAAGATCAACTATAAGATAATCAAGATTTGTCCAGTTTGTATCAACTAAGAATTGTTTTAAAATTCCAGAAATTATAGGCCCACGATAAATCGCTGCTTGATGTTCCTGTTCTGCAAAAAAACCAAAGGATACAACTTTAAGATCATTGAATGTTGCAGGTTGTAATTTATTATCTTCAACTTCCATCGCTCCATCTTTCATCCCTAACATTAGTGGAATACTTGGTCCATAGATGTCTGCGTCAAGTAAACCAACCTTTGCACCAGTTTGGGATAAAGCAATTGCAAGATTTAATGATACAGTAGATTTTCCAACACCACCTTTTCCACTAGCAACTCCAATTACATTTTTGACAGTTGACATTGCTTCATCAGCGTCAAGTGAACGACCTTCCATAACTTTTGCAGTAACTTTCATATCAAAATTATCAATACCTTCAATGTCATCAATAGCTTTTCTTACATCAGCTTCAATTTCATCATTGAATGGACAAGCCGGAGTTGTTAATTCTAAAGTGAATTTGAGATCACCGGAGTTTAATTCTAAATCCTTGATCATCCCCATTGAGACAATATCTTTTTTCAAATCAGGATCAATAACTGTTGCCAGTTTTTCTAAGACTTGATCTACCCCAACCATTGTACAAATTACTCATTCTCTTCATTTAAAATATTCTTTACTTAGTCCAAACTAATTAGAGAATTATAGTAAACTGAGGCATAGGTATGCTAGAAAAATCGGAATTATTTGATAAATCTTGGAAAATATCCAAAGGTTCATAAATAAAAATTCCATCAAAAAATTGCAATTGTTTTCGGTTTCAACTCTAGTAGATATTGTAAGAATTCCACCTAGTCTATTTGGTTCAACATTGAAAAAAGCCGCAGAAAGTATCTTAAAATCAAAATACGAAAGTATGATCAATCAGGAATTAGGGTATATCATAATGGTAATGGATGCCAAAGTAGAGCCAATGGGAAAAATGATCCCAGGTGATGGAGGTACATTCCATAGAGTAGAATTTCAAGCATTAACATTTTATCCAAAATTACAAGAAATCGTTAAAGGTGAAATTGTAGACATTACAGACTTTGGTGCATTTGTAAGAATTGGACCAACTGATGCATTGTTACACTTGTCACAAGTAATGGATGATTATTTGAAAAGTGATGTAGCATCCGGCATGATAATTGCAAATCAAAGTGGAAGAACATTAAAAGTGGGTTCCATGTTAAGAACCAGAATTACTGCAGTATCATTAGGTAAAGCAGCCACAATGGGGAAAATTGGAATCACATGTAGACAACCATTCCTAGGTACAGAAGAATGGATCAAAGAAGAAATTGCAAAAGCAAATGGTGAAGAAGTTGATGCAAAAAAAGTTGTTGTTGAGGAAAAATAATTGGTTAAAGAATTAGCATGTAGAGAATGTAGATGTGTAACAGTGGCAAAAGTTTGTCCAGCATGTAAATCAACAGATCTTTCACCAGATTGGAGTGGAATAGTATTAGTTGTCAAACCAACTAACTCAAAAATTGCCGGTACATTAGGAATTAGTAAACCAGGTAAATACGCATTAAAGGTAACTTAAATTGATATATTCTCCAAAAAGAGAATTAAAACGATTTTTAGATGAAGATGTTGGGAAGGGCGATATAACAAGTAAATTATTACAAAAGAAAAGTATTGTTGCAAGAATAATTACAAGAGAAGAAACAATTGTAGCAGGTACAATGTATGCTAAAGAAATTTTTGCATTAAAAAAATGCAGAACTAAAATTTATAAAAAAGACGGAAAAATTGCGAAACAGAATCAAACTATTTTAGAAATAAAAGGTAACGCAGGAGACATTTTAACATGTGAAAGAACAGCATTAAATTTACTATCAAGAATGTGCGGAATTGCAACACAAACAAACAATCTTAAAAAACAGATTAAATCAGTAGGCTCAAAATCTAAAGTTTTTGCCACACGAAAAACAGTTCCTGGTTTAAGATTTTTTGATAAAGAGGCAGTAAAAATTGGAGGTGGTGAAAAACATAGAATGACTCTCAATGAGATGATCATGATTAAAGATAATCACTTAGCAGTTGAGAAATCAATTGAAGGTATTTTAAGAAAAGCAAAAAAAACCAGCGGTAAAATTGAGATTGAAGTTGAAACTCAAAAAGATGCAATTTTGTGTGCTAAAATGGGTGCAGACATCATAATGTTGGATAATTTTTCTCCAGAAAAAATTAAGAAGACAGTCAACAAATTAACTGAACTCAAATTAAGAAATAAAGTTGTTTTAGAAGCATCAGGAAGAATAAATTTAAAAAATATTGCAAAATATGCAAAAACAAATGTAGATATCATTTCTGTAGGAAGTATTACTAATTCAGTTAATGGTATAGATTTGAGTTTAGAAGTTTCTTAACTTATTTCAAGCATTCTTTCAATTGCAAGTCGTGCCTTGTCAGCAGTTTCTTTTGGAACGGTAACTAGATGTTCCTCATTTAATAGAGAATTATAGACTTTTTCTAGCGTAATCATTTTCATATATTCACATTCTGCTTTTTCTGATGCAGGAATGAATTTCTTACCAGGATTTTGTTGTTTCATTCTGTATAAAATTCCAGTTTCAGTTGCAACTACAAATTCATTTGATTTAGAGTTTTTGACGTGATTCATCATTCCTTCAGTAGATAATATTTGTACTTGATTGGATTTGTAGCTACCATTTGCAACATCGTACATCATAGGAGTAGTACAGCTGCATTCAGGATGAATTAAAAATTCTGCATTAGCGAGTGACTTTAGTTTTTCTTTTACATGATCAGGTGTAATGCCAGCATGTACATGACATTCTCCTGCCCAAATTAACATGTTTTTTCTACCAGTCATTTTTGCAACATATGATCCTAAGAACATATCAGGTAAGAATAAAATTTCTTTTTCATCAGGAATTGCTTTTACAACATTTACAGCATTTGATGAAGTACAACAATAATCTAATTCAGATTTTATTTCAGCAGTAGTGTTAACATAACCAACTGCAATTGAATTTGGATGTTCAGATTTCCATTTTTTTAATTGATCAATATTTATTGAATCAGATAATGAGCAACCTGCATTGGTATCAGGAATGAGAACTTTTTTTTCAGGACTAATTATTGCTGCAGTTTCAGCCATGAAATGTACGCCACAAAATAAAATTGTCTTGTGAGGAGTTTTTGCTGCTTGACGTGCAAGCCCTAAAGAATCACCGACAAAATCAGCTACGTCTTGAACTTCAGGAATTTGATAATTGTGTGCTAGAATGACTATATCTTTTTCCCGTTTCAATTCTTCAATCTTATCTTTTAACATCCGAAATTCTCCCTCCAGTAATGATTTAAAGTATTATTATTTTACCAAAAAATACATAGAAATTTTGTTTTGAGGTAATTCTTGCCGTCATTTTGTTATTGAATTTATAACGGGTCCGAAGGGATTCGAACCCCCGGCCTAATGCTCCGCAAGCACTCGCTCTATCCATGCTGAGCTACGAACCCATTAACTTACTTTGAAAAATTGTTAAAAACGTTTGGAAAAAAATTATGCTTCTTTTTCTGCGGGTTTAACGTAGAGATAATTCATTACAACACCTGCAATAATACCACCAATGATTGGTCCTACCCAGTATAGCCATTGAACTTCCCATAAACCTACATCTCCAGATACTAAAGTAGGTGAAAAGGAACGTGCAGGATTCATTGAGGCACCAGTTAATGGAACACCAACTAAGTGCAGTAAAAAGACCATACCACCAATTGCACCGCCGTAAATCTGCTTTGGTGCTTTTATGTGAACTGCAGTCATGTAAATTACAACAACTAAAAAGAATGTCAAAATAATTTCAACTGCTAATCCAGACATCATGCTGTTGCCTAGTAGTTCACTTGGACCTCCATGGGCACCCCAGAATACCTTCTTACCAATTTCTGGGAATAGTGCTTGTAAACTTAGAGTTGCTACAACTGCACCCATTATTTGAAATAGAATGTATCCGATTCCATTTTTAACATCAATTTGTTTTGTAATCATCATAGGAATTGTAACTGCAGGATTGATATGCGCACCAGAAATATGTCCAAATGCATAAACCATGAATACGATAATTCCACCGTGACCAAGTGAAATGAAAATTACGGCTTCAGTTGATAATCCATCGCCATACCATGCAGCAGCTAGAATTACAGATAGAGGTCCAAAGAATACTAAACCAAATGTTGCAATTGCTTCTGCAAGCCATGCTCTTGGATTAACCATATTCGATGCGAATTTTACATCCAATATAAAACATACTGGTTAATTTTAACTCAAAGAATATTTATCTGGAAAAATCGTAAGATTGATATGATAAAAGAAAAAGAAATGGTGCCAAAATTTCAATTACAAGATGCAGATGGTAATACGATTAAATCATCTCAGCTGAAAGGAAAAAAGTTTGTTGTGTATTTTTATCCAAGAGATTTTACACCAGGATGTACAACGGAGGCAGATGAATTTTCTAAAGATTATAAAAAATTTCAAAAAGCTGGAATTGAGATTGTTGGAATTAGTAAAGATGATGTAACATCACATAGAAAATTTTGTGATAAAATGAATATACCTTACATTTTACTTGCAGATGTTGAAACAGAAGTTTGTAAAAAGTTTGGCGTATGGGGATTAAAAAAATTCATGGGACGAGAGTTTATGGGAATTAATCGTAGTACATTTTTAGTAAATGAAAAAGGAAAAATTTTCAAGGTTTTCCCTAAAGTGAAACCAAAAGGACATTCAAAGGAAGTCCTAGAAGCTTTTAAAAAATAAAATAAAAAGAAGAGTAAGGGCAGTTAGTGTCCAGTGTTTGCTTTTGCACCTGCAGGTCCCCAACCTTTTGGCATGGAGCCTCTAGTAGATTGTGCTGCTGCTGCGGCTGCGGCTTCTGCGGCTGCGGCTTCTGCGGCTGCTTTCACATCATCTACTTTTTTCTGTTCTAGACGTACCAAGTATTCTTTCTCATAATCTTCAAGTTCTTGCTGCTTTGATTTTCCATCAGATGCACTTCCAGCACTAGCCTGAATTTCAGGTTGTGGAGGTGGTGGAGGTGGTGGAGCAGATTTTGCTTGTCCACTTGCAGGAGCATCATTTATCCAAGTACCAAATTTTTTGGCTTCCGGATGATATGCAAGTCTTTGTTTTGTTGCAAAGTACTTGTTTCCTGGTGCTGTGTAACCAGTGATTTTTGTTTTGTGATCATTCCAGTTGGATGGTGTAACTTCAACTTGTGCTGCAAGAGCTCTGCTACCAAAGTATCTGTTACCAGGTGCAGTGAAACCAGTGATTGCAACTTTTTGTGTGTTCCAGTTTCCGGTTGGAATTTCACGGAATCTTTCGTGAAGTGGAACTGGAGGTGCTTTCTCTGC
>Ga0209252_1000099_pt1 | contig 67364 bp, 55 predicted proteins | sample SaaInlV_135m_DNA_3_FD_184673 | JGI IMG/M metagenome (GOLD analysis project Ga0209252, IMG submission 184673) | Marine microbial communities from expanding oxygen minimum zones in the Saanich Inlet - Saanich Inlet SI074_LV_100m_DNA (SPAdes) (version 2) | ecosystem: Environmental > Aquatic >... | reverse complement strand
CAGCCTCTCTGGTTGCTCTGGTTGCTCTGGTTGCTCTGGTTGCTCAAGGATATTGAAGAGCACTGAGGATGCATAAGCTCTTTGAAAACCGGCGGCCGATCAAATAGAGCCGACGCGCCGGAAGCCCAGAGTCCGGGCCACGCATTGGTAGCCTGACCCAGGATGTCTGACCGGTGGGACGATATACCAGCGATAGTTTTAATTCCTTAGCGCGCTAACCAATGAGAGATCCGCGTAGTTGCCGAAAACTTCACACTGCTTTGTTCTGGATGATAGTCTTCATCTTTAACCTTTACTGTGTGAGAAGAATCAAGGCATGAGCCGTAAAACAGATACTGACCGGATCGCTGTAATCGCAGGCGACGGCATCGGCAAAGAGGTCATGCCCGAGGGCGTGCGCGTTGTGCAGGCCGCAGCCGACCGCTTCGGGCTGACAATAACGTTCGAGCATTTCGATTGGTCGTGTGATCAGTACGACAAGATTGGCAAGTGGATGCCCGACGACTGGAAGCAACGTATCGACGGCTGCGCCTGTATCTTTTTCGGTGCTTGTGGTTGGCCAGAGCGCGTGCTGGATCACGTCTCGCTTTGGGACTCGCTAATCAAGTTTCGCCGCGAGTTTGACCAATACGTTAATCTGCGGCCGGTGCGACTGATGCCGGGTGTGCCCTCGCCACTGGTAGGGCGCGAACCGGGTGACATCGACTATTTCGTAGTGCGGGAGAACACCGAAGGAGAGTACTCATCGCTCGGCGGAAGACTGTTCGAAGGTACCGATCGAGAGATGGCACAGCAGATCTCCACCTTTACCCGCAAGGGCGTCGACCGCATCATGAAGTTTGCATTCGAGTTGGCAATGAGCCGCGATAAGAACCTGGTTTCGGCCACCAAATCCAACGGCATCTCTATCACTATGCCGTACTGGGACGAGCGTTTTGCAAGCGTCGGCAAGATGTATCCGCAGGTTCGCCGTAGCCAGTATCACATCGATGGACTCACTATTCAGATAGTTTTGGATCCCGGGCGTTTTGACGTAATTGTCGCCTCGAATCTTTTCGGCGACATCCTATCGGATCTGGGGCCTGCGACTACCGGGACCATCGGCATTGCTCCGTCGGCAAATCTGAATCCAGAGCGAGTGTTCCCTTCGCTGTTCGAGCCCGTGCATGGCTCAGCGCCGGATATCTTCGGCAAAGCCATCGCCAACCCCATCGGCCAGATCTGGTCCGGTGCGATGATGCTCGATTATCTCGGTAAAGGCGACAAGAAATACCAAGCTGCGCACGATGCGATAATGGACGCAATTGACGTGGTGCTGCGTGAGGGCCCGCGTACCCCCGATCTGGGTGGCAACGCGAAGACCGCCGATGTGGGTAAGGCGATTGCCGAGGCGTTAGCTGGCTCGAGTTGAGAATTACCGTCCGGATCACGAAGGAAGAACATGACGATTTCCTCATACGGCGCGGCGCCCGCGTTCACACCGCGGTAAACACACGCATCCGACTCGGTCCCCCAGTCGGCCAGGCCCGGATACGTCGCGACATCGACCTCCTCGCCCGTTTCGTGGAACTCGATGCGGAGTTGCTCGCCCCGCACGACGGCTGAGAAACGGTAGCAAGAATCCGTGTGCCACGGCGTTCCTTCGCCGGGTTCGAGAACGAACCTGCGGATCCAGAGGTCGTCGCGCCTCGTGATCAACTCTACCTTCATCTCGAACCCCGGTCACACCGCCCGGTGGATCGGCGTTCGGCTCCGGCGGGGGCTTTCTGCCGGGGCCGAAACGCGTGTTGCTCTTTACGGTATATTGCTTTTCTTTAGTAGAGGTTGGTCGCCGTTGCAGGCACAGGCGTTAGCATCGAGACATTAAATCAAGGAGATACGTCTATGAACAAAAACTCGACGGCAGCGATTCTGATCGGATACCAAAATGACTATTTTGCGCCAGATGGGATTTGACCGGTGTTATCGAGGAGTCTTCGAAAAACAATCACGCGGTTGAGAACACCTTGGATTTGTTGCGTACAGTTGAATTGCCAATGTATATCACTACACCAATTATTTTCTCCGAGGACTACAGTGAACTGGTGGACCCCGTGGGTATTCTGAAGACCATTACAGAGGTTGGAGCATTCAAAAAGGGGGCAACCGGATCAGAAACGATTCCGGAATTGGAGGAGTTTAAAGAAAAGATCACAGAAATCCCTGGAAAGCAGGGCTTAAATGCCTTCGTTAACACTGATCTGGAAGCTACACTGCGCCAAAATAACATCGAACATGTGGTACTGGCCGGCGCAGTTGCGTCTATCTGTGTCGATTCAACAGGCAGAGCAGCTTCTGAAATGGGATTCGGGGTTACGGTTCTGTCCGACTGTATTTCCGGGCGGACTGTTTTTGAGCAAGAGTTCTACTGCGAAAACGTATATCCACTTTATGGCGGGGTAATGACTCATGCTGAGCTAGGAGATGCTTTGCAGCCGTGATCGACTCGGTCGAAGATGACGATCGTAGCCTAGCGACGCAGGTTCAGTATCGGATGATGGAGGCGTTGTCGGAACAGAACAAGGCCCTGCAAAAAGAGATCGCTCAACGAAAGAGGTTGCACCAAGAGGTCATTGACACGAATGCTTCTCTGAAACAACGGGTGCACAAGCGCACAAAAGAACTCCAGCAGGTGAATCAGCAGCTTAAAGACGAACTGGTTCGGCGAAAGCAAGCGGAAGAGCGCCTCGCCCACCTGGCGAACACCGATGAGCTAACAGGAATCGACAATCGACGTGCATTCTTTTCAAAAGGGGAAAAGTTGATTGCAAATACTTGCAAGGTCAGGTGTTTTTTTCTGCTTATTGATCTTGATCATTTCAAGGTAATCAATGATACCCATGGTCATGCGGTTGGAGATGTCGTGCTAGAGACCGTCGGCAAGCATCTACAGGGGAGCGTACGCACAACCGGAGCCCGGTCTTCTACTCGCGCATCCGATATAGTCGGCAGGCTTGGTGGGGAGGAGTTCGGCGTTCTGTTGGTTTTAGATGATCTGGATACTGCAGTACTCGTCGCCGAACGCTTACGCGAAACGTTAGCAGAGACGATTATAGAAGCGGGAAGTGACACTATAGCGGTGACTGGATCATTCGGCATGACCGAATATCTAGATGGCGAGAGCCTTGACGAGCTTTATCAACGCGCGGATAAAGCTTGCTATAGCGCGAAAGATGCCGGGCGGAACTGCTTGGTTATCGAGTGAATAGGCTGTGATTCGTCTACATTAACTAAAGAAGGCGTAGACGAACATGACGGCAGTCGTGGATAAGAGTGCCAAATAGCAGTTCGCCGATACTTTCTGGTGGGTTGCTATGCGAGATAACCCATAAATCAAATTAAGTGGCTCCGCGACTCCCCGGGCTGGAGCATAGGCAGCATTAACGCCCCTTCCTGCCACCATTTACTATAACCACTTGGCCGCTATCAATAATGGAGCGCGGTTAAGGTCCGCCAGGCTTTGAATAATCGCGCCTTCAAGCGCGATTGACCAAGCAGTGTAGTCGGTGCAAATGTGCCGCAACCGCCGTTCTACGACTCCATCCCAGTCAGCTTCTCAATAATCGGCGTGCTGCCGCCGAGTGCCAGCATAATTACCAGGTCGCCTTCCTGTGCCCACTCAAGTGCCGCGTCCAGCGATTCATCCTCCGTCATGAAGTGCAGAATCTGATCTTCGGTTGCACCACAACGCAGTAGTTCGTCTTTAATGAGGGCAAACACATCACCGTATTCGCGGCCACGCCAGTACACCTCAAGCTCCGAGACAATGATCTTGTCCAGCCCGATAGCCCAGGCATTGCGAGCCAGTTGCCGTATCAGGTCATCAGTTCGGTCTCCTGCCTGGCCAAATGACAGGACCCTGCGTTTTGCAGGAATCGCTTTGGCCATGTCGAAAAGCGCCTGCATTGCAGCCGGGTTGTGGGCAAAATCAACGAGCACACTGACACCGTCAGCCATGTAGATATTGCTACGACCCGGGTTGTCGTCCTGCGACATGGTTGTCAGTCCGGCGCGAATTTCTGCCATCGGAATGCCCAATCGGTCTGTCAGTGCCGCGGCGGCAAGCGCATTCGCCGTGTTGTGGGTGGCGGCACCTTCCATGGTGATAGGAACCTCTGCTGCTGCGCAGATAACTTCGACGGCGTCACCCTCCAACCTCAGCAAATCACCGTTATCGAGAACAAAGGCGATTCCGCCGGCGCGAGTGTGTAAATCGATAACCGCATTCTTTGCGTCCAGGCTAAACCAGATCAATTTACCAGGAAACTCAGCCGATTTACCCACCAGTAATGGATCGTCGGCGTTCAGAATCAGCGCACCGGTTTTTTCAACAGCTCGGCTGACAATCCACTTGATGTTCAACAATTCGTGCAGATTCTGTGAACCGAAGTCGCCCAAGTGGTCTTCGGAAATATTGGTTATCAGTGCGGCATCGGCCTGGCTGACGCCAAGGCCCCGTCGTAACAAACCGCCCCTGGCGGTTTCTAGAATGGCGACGTCCACTTCAGGTTCACGCAACACGCTACGGGCGCCACCCGGACCGGACCAATCGCCTCGATCGATAATTTTTTCATTGACCGATATCCAGTCTGTGGAGCTCATGCCAACATTGCGTCCACAGCCTCGAAGAATATGCGTGGCAAGTCGCACCGTCGTGGTCTTGCCATTGGTGCCTGTCACGAGCGCCGTTGGTACATCGTGAAAGTGACTCCAGTCAAGATCATCCGATGAGGGCAATTCGCGAAACGGCCAGGTTTGAGAACCCTTTCCATGGCCGATCGAAACATAATCGTCGTCCCAGAGAAAAGACATACCATGTTCATTTGCAGCCTGCTCGAGATCAAGCAGTGCTGGATTCTTCTCTTCCTCTATGGCGCTTTGTACTTCTTCGATCGCCTCATCGAAGTCCGGCATCTTGGCCTCACCGAACGCGGCCTGGCAACAAGCCCATGCCCATTCGTTGATCGCCGAAGCGGCATACAGAGCATCGATTGGCGCCGAAAACGCGAGGCTAACACCACCTGACAGCGGCCAGTGACAAGTAATCTCTTGGTCCCAGCCCACGGCGCCCAGCATTGCCTTTACATGCTTGTCCCAGACCGGGATCAGCTTGCGTGTATCATCTTGCGTGCACTGCACATCAAGAATGGACCCCGCCCGATTCCACAACAGGCTCGGTCCTGTCAACCGGCGCGCGTCAAGATATTCCATACGACTGCGACTCAGTCACCGGCCTCGCGGGCGATGCGTACGCCGCGCTCGTCACTGATAATTTCGATGTCATCATGGAAATTGAAACTATCCGTATCCGGTAGTTCCAGTGTCATCGTGGCAGCCACACGGCCTTCCTCGACTTTCGCGCCTGAGTTGAAATAGATAATCTGCTTCCAGGTTCGCTTGATCGCATCTGCCAGCACCAGGATTAGATCACCTGTTTCAGCGATTTCCAGCGCTTTGGAGGTCGCTTCCTGCTCATCCGGGATCACCTCGATCCGATCGGAATCGATGCCCATCTGCAGCAGCTTGTTTTTGAGCATTACGGCGACTTCGTCCTGGCCACGCCCGCGCCTGTTGTCATCGCATCGACAAATAAAGGTGTCAAAAGTGCCAGCCGCAATCTCGGCGATCTTCTGGATGTCCTCGTCACGCCGATCTCCCGGAGCAGACAGCACAACTATCTTCTTGCCCTCGGCGCGAAACCTTTCGACAAGGTTGCACATCGCACGCACGGCCGCCGGATTGTGGGCATAGTCAAGGATAACTTTGAACGGATGCTCATCGAAAATATTCATGCGTCCCGGCGCCTGGAAGAACGACGAATCAAAGGTGCGCAGGCCATGGCGAATATCTTCCAGGCTGACTTGCATGTTGTAGGCAAGCGCCGCGGCGAACATGGCGTTCTGCACGTTATGAAGCGCCCGGCCCTCGACTGTCGCCGGGATCAGGTGCGTCCACAGAAGCGCCGTATGCCCCTCATTGTCATATACCGCGATCATGTGGCCGTTCATGCCTTCTTCCAACACGAACGCCTGACCGCCAGCGCGAATATGCTGCTTAACCAGCGGGTGCCCGGGATTCATCGTGACATAGGACAGCGTTTCGGCATCTGTGTAGTCGGCCATTTGCAGGCAATGCGCATCGTCAGCGTTCAGGACAGCGGCTTTCTGAGCGATCTCTATAGGCACGCGCTTAATGACGGCCAACTGTTCCAACGTGTCGATGCCTTTTAGACCCAAGTGGTCGGCGGTCACGTTAAGACAGGCGGCGACGTCGCAATTCTGGAAGCCCAGGCCGCCACGTAACATCCCTCCGCGTGCCGTCTCCATCACCGCGGCATCCACCGCAGGATCACGCAAGATCATCTTTGCCGAAATCGGCCCGGTCATATCGCCAGACACACTGAGTTGACCATCAATATAAACGCCATCTGTCGACGTTAGTCCAACGGTGTAGCCGGACATTTTCAGGATGTGCGCAAGCATCCGTGACGTTGTGGTTTTGCCGTTGGTGCCGGTCACCGCTGCAATCGGAACTCGGCTCGGCTGACCGGCAGGAAACAACATGTCAATTACCGGGCCTGCAACATCACGAGGCGTACCTTCGCTTGGCGCGACATGCATCCTGAAACCCGGCCCTGCGTTCACTTCACAGATCCCACCGCCGGCTTCCCGGTATGACTTGGTAATGTCTTTGGTAAGAAAGTCGACACCGCCAATATCGAGGCCAATCGCTTTGATTGTTCGTTCTGCCATTTCGCGGTTGTCGGGATGTATCGAATCCGTCACATCGATCGCGGTGCCGCCTGTAGACAAGTTGGCCGTTGAACGCAGGTAAACGACGTCGTCTTTTTCAGGGACGGTGTCGCGGTCATAATCGAGCTTCTTGAGCAGTAGTTCCGCCTGGTGATCAAACTCCAGCCTGGTCAGCACTTTCTCGTGGCCAACGCCGCGGCGTGGGTCGTCGTTGACAATGTCCACAAGCTGCTCAATCGTATGCTCACCGTCGCCGACAACGTGCCCGGGCATACGTTTTGCCGCCGCAACCAGCCTGCCATTAACGACCAGCAATCGGTGGTCCCAACCTTCAAGAAAGCTCTCTACGACAATGCTTCTGCCATGCTCTCTCGCTTTCTCAAAGGCGGCTTCAACTTCTTCGCCTGTTTTCAGGTTAATCGATACGCCACGGCCGTGGTTGCCGGAAAGGGGCTTGAGTACCACAGGAAATCCAATACGCGTGGCCGCTCGCGTCGCGTCTCGCGACGAGCGCACAACGTATTGCTTTGGAACCGGTAACCCAAGATCACGAAGAATACTGTTTGTTTCTTCTTTGTCCGATGCCAGTTCAACCGCAATATTGCTGGTCAGCCCTGTCGTGGTCGCCTGGATACGGTGCTGAAAACGCCCGTGCCCGAACTGAACCAGGCTTTGTCGATTCAGGCGAATCCAGGGAATTTCTCTTTCCTCCGCGGCGTCAACCAGGGACTGTGTGCTGGGTCCAAATGCGCGTCGCTGTGCGTAGCGGATAAAGGCGTCTCTTTCCTCGGCGAAGTCCCAGCCGTCTGATGGCGCCGCATCCGACCCTAATTCAGCCGGCAACAGGCTGTGGATCAGGGACAGCGCAAGCTGGCTCGCTTCGCGTCCGACTTCGGCATTCTTGTACTGGAACACCATGTTGTAATGACCCGGCTGACCGTCGATTGAGCGCGTCCTGCCAAAAGTAACCGGCGAACCAGCGACATTCTGCAGCTCGATTGCCACGTGCTCCATGACGTGTCCGAGCCAGGTCCCCTCTTCTTCGCGCAAGCGCCGCACGAAACCACCGGGCTCGCGGTAGGAACAGCCGTGATCGTGAAGACCAGGAAGGTGCTGCAGCAGCGGGCCGACAAAATCCTGGCCCAAACGGCTGGTGGGCCACTCGTCCAGAATGCCCAGGTCCAGTACGTGACGGATAACCGGAAAGTGGGCATATATGTTCGGCCCAACGTAGACGTTGGTACTTACTATTTTCATTGTCCAGGATCCGTAGTTATTGTTTTGCTGAGTCGCGGACGGGTTATTCGAAAGATGCTTCTCTGCTTCTGATTGTAAATCTTCCACCACTGATAAGTGTATGAAGTTTCACATTAATCAGGCTGACGGGTTCGCCGCGCCTGGCGCTATCCATTGACGAGTGGCTGAGTTCGGATGGATCAATGATAGTAATTCCGCCACTTCCCACAACCTCCAGGTCATCGCCGGGGCGAATGAAGGCGGCTGTGTCCTCATCGAGACCAATGCCGACAGCAAATGGGTTGTACGCGAGGGCGGTCAACAGTCGCCCAAGCCGATCGCGCTGTCGAAAGTGCTGGTCGATGATGAAATTATTGGTCAAACCCAGTCCCGGTGCCATCGTGACCATGTCCGGGGTTGGCGTGCTTCCCTCTACGCCGCCCGCGATCATATGCTCAGGTATGAACGCGGCACCGGCAGACGTACCCGCAACATGCATACCTGCCGCGTTTCGACGACGAATCATCTGCGCGACTGGCGTCCCACCGAGCGTCGTGGACAGACGTAATTGATTGCCACCAGTCATGAATACGCCGTCGGAGTTTTCGATGTAATCCAGGAATTCGCTGCTTTGACAGTCTTCGCGAGTCATCATCTGCAGAACGCGCGTGTGTTTTATACCGAGCGTACGAAACAGCTTTTCGTAATTGCGACCGGTATCTTCGAGTTCCGAGGCTGTCGGAATAATGGAAATCCGAGCATCTTTGCCGCCACAGATTTCCACGAATCGGTCAAGAATTTCAGGGTTATCGAGCTTTTCTTCAGCGCCGCCTATGGGAATGATATATCCACGCGCAGAGCCATCAGTTGTTTTGGAAGGACACATGGTTTGACTTTCGTCTTGTTGGATTAGGAATTATTGAGTTAAGACTTGCTGAATTGAGACTTTTTGAATGAAGAACCGTCGGATCAGTGACGGCCGGCAACCGCTTTTTCGAATTGACCGAATACCTGCTGTTCACCGGATTGAATATGGAAAATACCCGCGATGACAACGTCCGATATGGCGTTCTGATTGTCGAGAATAATGAAGTCGGCGCACGCACCGTCCCGCACCCGACCGCGATCGGCGAATCTCAGTATGTCGGCAACGTTGCTGGTGAACGCCGGCAGAATCTTCTCCATCGGACTGCCTTGATCGAGCAGCGACTGCAACGTTGACATAAGCAGCGATGGGCGCCCGATATCCATTTCGACGATTTCGCCCTGCTCGTTGAATACCGGCAGGCACCCTCCACCATCCGAACTCATCGTGATCCGATTCGGGGGAGCACCAGATTCAAGGTAGCGCAGCAACGCAACGTCCGGTGCCCAGGCATCGTCATCATCATCGACGGGAAATGCCGTGATATCCACCGTGCAGCCTCTTCGAGCGAGTTCGATGGCCTCCTCGAACAGGGCCTTTTTTCGATTGATATGGGTTGGGTTAAACACTCGGGCGGGTAATTCGCTGGTATCGAGCGCGCGTCGCACGAGATCAAGTCCACGATCGCCGTCCCCCAGATGAAGATGCAAAATGCCCGCCTTGCCGGTAATTAACCCGGCGACATGAACATCGCTGGCCAGTCGCATGATTTCGTTCAGTGTCGGCTGGCTAGAGCGATGATCGCTGATAGCCACTTCGCCCGCACCAATCACCGGATCGATAAAGACGATGTCGTCTTTCACGCATCCTGTCAGCGTGACAGGCGGTATGTGATAGCCGGCGGTATGACAAAACGCTCCCAGACCCTCTTCCCGCAGGGCGCGAGTCTGGGCAACCAGCGATCGTGTATCGCGCGTGGTGTCGTCCGTGCCCAGCACACCGACAACCGTGGTCACGCCGGCTCGCGTGAAAATGCCCAGGGACACCGGTGGAACTCGGCTGCTAAAGCCCGATTCACCACCGCCACCGGTCAGGTGCGCATGCCCATCGATGAATCCGGGCAGCAGACGCTTGCCCTGCAAATCGATCTCAGTAGCCGCTGCAGCAAAGAGGCTGTCGCGATTGTCACTGATCCCGAGAATTCGCCCACCGCCGATCAACAGGTGACAGACGCCAAGATCTTCAGGTGCGAAAACATGTGCATTGGTAAATAGCTGAATCAAGAAAGAAGCTCGCGTAAAAAGGCCGATATATTACACTAGCAGCCTGTTGAAAAACTCGGTTTTCAACAGGCTGCGCGTGACCTCTCCCCCAAAATCCGATCCATGCACGATGAGGGATTTCCCGATATGTTAACCCCAAGGAGATCCCAAAATGAAGCGCAGCAAGTACACCGAGGAGGCAATCATCGGTGTACTCAAGGAACGCCAGAAGCTGGAACGACTGTGCCGGTATATCTCAAGGCCCGCGGTGTCAAAAAATCGCCTGCCGCTGTCACCCAATGGCAACATCCGTTACCGGCTGAAGACGCCGTACCGGGAGCCTTCCCTGCAGAGTATGACCCATACGGCCGTAATCGAGACTAGCGGTTAAATCTGGAGTGGGGCCTCATTCTCAGTGATGCAGGAACTCTATGAGTCTGCAAACCAGCGTGCAAATGCGGCTTTCCAATCATTCTCTGAGAGCTTGCGGGCTTCTGAGGCAACATCAAGCACATCTACAGTGCGCCAAGGGTCACCCAGGTCAGCGCTAGACCAAGCTTTAAGCCCGCCGGATGAAGGATTACGGACAACTGCAACCGGCATACCTTCCCAGGAAAGCCAGCCAATTACGTTGTCCGATGAGGGTCTTGAAGAAGTAAGCACGCGTTAGGATACCTATTACCAGATAAGGTGGGGGCGGCAGGTGTGCTGCAAAAGGGCTGGCCGAGATTGTTAGATACAAACTGTGTCCCTCGGGGGTGGTTTCCGGAATATGAGCTAGTGCTAGAATCCGCTTGGATTTCGGGGATTTTACTCCTGGAAAATGCTCTGAAAGTGCACCGTTATCTGAAGTGGAATCCTTAGGGAAAAAAACCCTTATAAATCAATCATGCCGGGGTGGCGAAACTGGTAGACGCGCCAGACTCAAAATCTGGTTCCAGCAATGGAGTGTCGGTTCGAGTCCGACCCTCGGTACCATTGGTTTCTTATAATCAAAGCTTTACAAGCAGGGAATTTTTAGTCCCTCGCAATATTTGCCCAAATATAAAATATTTTGACCCCATGTCTTCTGAAGTATTTCAAACAATCTCACCGACATATCACTGAAAGCACCCTGGGCGCTTAGGTGTCTGTACATGATGCCTGCGACTTGGCGTTCAATGTTCACCAGGAAATGTCCGGCATAAAACTGAAAAGTGGGGTCACAGGTTTCGGTTCTATTGCCAGGTGCTCAATCAAGCCATCAATAAGTGCCTGGGCAAAGTTGTTTTGCTGCGATAACGCTCATCGCACTTCGCGCCTTATAATTGCCGGCCATTTTACCGACCAAGACTGCCATGAAACTGCTGTTTGATTTTTTCCCGCTGATCCTTTTTTTCGGCACCTACAAGCTTTACGGCATTTATGCGGCCACATCCGTTGCGATCGTTGCGTCTTTGGGTCAAGTCATCTGGTTCTGGTTCCGACACCGGCGTTTTGAAACCACTCATCTGGTCACATTGTTCGTCATCCTAATTTTTGGTGGCCTGACCCTTATTTTTCGTGACGATGTTTTCATTAAATGGAAACCCACGATCGTTAACTGGCTTTTTGCCGTGATTGTGATTGGGAGTCAGTTTCTGGGAAAGCGCACTGTGCTTGAGCGCCTCCTTGGCGAAAAGATGACATTACCTGCCCCAATCTGGAAAAAGGTCAACCTGTCCTGGGGGCTCTTTTTTCTGGCCTCGGGTACGCTGAACTTATATATCGCTTTCTTTTTTCGCGCACACCTGGACGACCAGATCCGAACTGATTTTTGGGTTAACTTCAAAGTCTTTGGCCTGCTCGGCCTAACCCTGGCTTTCAGTATTATTCAGATGTTGTTGATCTCCCGGCACATTGTCAGCGAAGACGACAAAACCTGACATGCAAACCATCGACCATATCAGGGAGCGACTTCGAAGTCGTCTTCAGGCTGAATCCGTAGAGATAGAAAACCAAAGCCACCTGCATGTCGGCCATGCCGGCGCCGCGGGAGGCGGGGGACACTATGCGGTAACGGTGGTTTCCAAAACTTTTGAAGGGCTCAATACACTGTCGCGGCATCGCCTTGTTTACGCCGCAGTTGAAGATTTGATGAAAAAAGAAATTCACGCCCTCAGCATTCAGGCGTACAGCACCGGCGAGCTGTGACCCGTTAATCGATTACCGAGCTTTATCGCGTCGCAGTCGGATCAACAATCGCCGCCCACTGAACGCTTCTGGTGTTGAAGACATTTTATCCTGCCACCTCGCGACATCTTCATTTAAAGAGTTTGGCATGACTCGATCGTCCACACTTTCTCCTGAACAGGTTTCCAAGTTCGATTCCGATGGTGTGATATTGCTACGCAACTCCGTCAGTGCGCCCTGGATCGATCTGCTCGCACGGGGGTTGGAAAGGAATATCACTACCCCCACCCCACGGCACCGAATCTGGAATCGCGACGCACAAGGAAGAACCTGCTTTTATGACAGCCAGGCATGGCAAGTGATCCCGGAATACCGTCAATTTATAGAAAATTCCCCCATTGCAAAAACAGCCGCTGATGTACTAGACACCAATCAGGTTAATTTCTTCTTTGATGCCGTCTTCGTTCGCACCCCCGGCATGCAGTTCCGAACGCCTTTTCATCAAGACGAGCCGTACTGGTCGGTCAAGGGCTTTGATACATGCTCTATCTGGATGCCGTTGGTTGCGGTCGAGAAAAAGAGCGCCTTGGAGTTTGTGCGCGGCTCACACCGCTGGCCTCAGCAGTTTCAGCAAGTGGACTTTGGCGATGGCCGCAAGGACGCGATTGGCGAAACCTACGAGCCTTTTCCCGACATCGAAGGCAATCGGGATCACTACGATATCGTCAGTTGGGATATGGAGCCGGGAGACTGTGCGGTTTTCAATGCCCGTATCATTCATGGCGGGTCGGGCAACCTGGCAGGCGATCGAGAACTGAAAGTGTTCAATACCCAGTGGCTGGGTGATGATGTCCGAGTATGTTTTCGCCCCGAAGGGATGGATCCGGATCACTCTGGCCTGATGCAAGGCCTTGGCCTCAAACCAGGCCAGCGAATCGGCACTGATACTTACCCTCGATTCGAATTCTGAACTTTCTGGCAAACCGATGTTTCCCAAGGCGCCGCTGTAATCAGCCTTACCAAAAACGCACTTCAACCCCCAAATTCAGTTCCGGGCGTTACATCTACGATGTCAACCCAAATTAGTAATGGTCAATTCCTGCAAAGCCGAACCCGGCGCGATTTCGCCTACTGTTTTTCCGGCCACATTCTTAACCGGCACCCTGATCAGTTCAGCCGGAGAATCTGCAAAAAGAGCCCTCAAACCAGGAATCTTTGATAACACGGCTCCCATAGCGCACTCAGAAGCGCGATGGGCCCCATCATCGATTTTCAGTGCAACACCTATACCCGCTTCAGGTATCGCAGCACAGTAGACGCCCTCGGCGCCGGTTTTTACAATGAAAGCCCCGCGACCTGCTTCGATAGCATTCGTGCACCAGCGCTTGGTTCCTGCAACCATGAAAGGTTCATTAACCATTGCATCGTAGACCTGCCGCGCGGCACTGGCCCGACCCCCGCTTAAACCGTCGCCGCTAGCAAAGCGGGCGAATGCCATGGCGAGATGATCTAATGGAATACCAGCAACCGGGATTCCACAGCCGTCAATTCCATGGGGCGCCTCCTGAAGCGAAATGCCAGCCAACTCGCCTATCAGTGTCATTACCGCCTGTTGAACGGGGTGTTCACGGGCAATATAAGCTTGTGGTGGATGTTCCCCATGTAATGCTGCTGTAAGGAACCCGCAATGCTTGCCCGAGCAGTTGTTATGCGCCGGGCCGGGTTTTTTGCCTTGACTCAATAAAGCCTCGCGATCAAAACTTCGCCGCGGTGGGTGCGCTCCGCATTCCAGCGCAGATTCATCCAGGCCCAGCCTTTTTAGCCACTGGACGACTGCCGCCACGTGTGGCTCCTCGCCGTTGTGCGATGCGCAGGCCAGTGCAATCTCACGCTCTCCTAACTGGTATGCCGCTGCAGCCCCACTTTCAATCAGGTGTAATGCCTGCAGGGGTTTGAGGGCCGAGCGGGGGTAGATCAGTCGAGCGACGTCGCCGATTCCTGAGATGGTCTGGCCATTGCTGTGCGCCAGGGCAACCGCCCCACGATGACGGCTTTCGACCATTTCCCCTCGGGTCACCTCAACCAGAACTGGGTTAGCGTTCATAAATTTCCTTCACTTTCATTTTTATAATATGAAAACCGGTCCAAATCGTTTTGGACGATATACTATTAGCCGCCAGATGAGAACACCCACACAACTACACCAAGTAACCCGGCCTTCGTGAAGCGCACTCCACTGTACGAACTTCACACGGCGCTTGGTGCCAAGATGGTACCGTTCGCCGGCTACGACATGCCGGTGCAGTACCCCTCTGGAATCCTTTTTGAACACCGACAGGTTCGCGCCAGCGCCGGCCTGTTCGATGTATCGCATATGGGTCAGGCAACTGTCTTTGGCGATGATTCTGCTCGATTACTTGAAACGGTGCTGCCGGCCAACCTGTTGGAACTCCCAAATGGATCTCAGCGCTACAGTTTTTTCACCAACGACGCTGGTGGCATTGTGGATGATCTGATGATTTATCGCCTGGATGATCGTTACACTCTGGTCGTGAACGCCTCCAACAAGGAAGCTGATTTTGCGCTGTTGCAAACCCTTTGTGGCGACACGGTTGAGTTCGAATCCATGACCGATCGCGCCCTTTTGGCCCTCCAAGGACCGCAGGCCTGTAATGCTCTACAACGAATGTCGCCCGGTATCGAAGAGATGCCTTTTATGGGGGCTAAACGAGCCATCATTTCAGGCATACCCTGCACGGTAACTCGTAGTGGCTATACCGGGGAAGACGGGGTGGAAATATCAGTCGCCGCATCCGATGCGCTTGATCTGGCCTGGAAAATCCTGGAACTACCTGAGGTCGAGCCGGTGGGACTAGGCGCACGGGATTCCTTGCGTCTTGAGGCCGGGTTATGCCTGCACGGCAATGACATCGGCCCTGATACCTCGCCCGTCGAAGCAGGCCTGCAGTGGGCGATTCCTCATTGCAGGCGCACGCAAGGCAGTCGTTGCGGCGGTTTTCCGGGGGCGGATCAAATCCTGGCCGAAATCAACAACGGAGCTTTGCGACGCAGGGTTGGCATCCGCCCCGACGGCAAAGCGCCGGTTCGCGCTCATGCCGAGTTACTCGATGCAAACGGTGTTCAGATCGGCGAGGTCAGCAGCGGTGGTTTTGGGCCCAGCATTAATGCTCCCGTGGCGATGGGTTATGTCGCCAAAGAATATTCCACACCTGGCACGGCTTTGCATGCCCGGGTTCGCAATAAACCTTTACCCGTAACTGTTTGCTCTATGCCCTTTTCCCCCCATCACTACCGCACTAAAGAGAAAAAGGAATGAACTGTCATGAATGAACTCAAGTACACGGCCGATCACGAATGGGCTTGTCTCGACCAAGACATTGTCACGATCGGAATTACGGACTTCGCGCAGGATCAACTGGGTGAACTGGTTTACGTCGAACTTCCCGAGACCGGAATCGAGGTGAATGTGGGTCAGGAGGTTGTCGTGATCGAGTCGGTCAAGGCCGCAGGAGACGTCAAGTCGCCAGTTAAGGGCACTGTGGTCGAAGTAAACAGCGCCCTCAATGACGACCCGGAAAAAGTCAATGCAGATCCAACCGGCGAAGGTTGGTTCTACCGTGTTCGAGTTGCATCGCCATCTGATCTTGACAAGTTGATGGACGAAGCTGCTTACCAAGAACTTATAGCGACCCTGAACTGACACCCTAAGGCATTAAGGAACCGTTGCCATGACCGAGTACAAAGCAAGCCTTACTGAACTGGAAATGCATGGCGATTTTATACGCCGTCATATCGGGCCCTCCGAAGAGGAGCTCCAAGGCATGTTGACCGAGTTGAAGTGTAGCTCCCTGGATGAGTTGATCGAGCGGGTCGTGCCTTCTAACATCATCAGCGAGCGGGCGCTCGAACTTGACCCACCACGCAGTGAGCGCGCCACCAGCACCTACCTACGCAATATGCGGCATCGCAACCGGGTATACACGTCTATGATCGGCTGTGGATATCACGGCACCATCATGCCTCCGGTAATCCGCCGCAATGTCTTTGAAAACCCGGACTGGTACACCGCTTACACTCCTTACCAATCTGAAGTCAGCCAGGGACGTCTTGAGGTCCTGCTGGGCTTTCAGCAGATGATTATCGACCTGACCGGCATGGATATAGCAAATGCCTCACTGCTGGATGAGGCGACCGCTGCCGCCGAGGCTATGAGCATGTGCCGGCGCCTGTCAAAAGCAAAATCCAATGTGTTTTTTGTTGATGATCGCGTCCACCCGCAAACACTGGCAGTGCTTAAGACCAGGGCTGGCTTCATGGGTTTTGAGATTCTGGTCGGTAACCCACAAACTGAACTCGATCGACGCGAGTGCTTTGGGGTTTTGCTGCAATACCCAGCTTCGACTGGCGGGCTATGGGATCTCACTCAAGTCATAGAATCCGCCCACAGCAAAAACGCGCTTGCCGTGGTCGCGGCCGATCTCCTTTCCCTAGCCTTGGTGAAGCCACCAGGGGAGATGGGCGCGGACATGGTCGTCGGTAGCGCTCAACGATTTGGCGTTCCCATGGGGTACGGAGGACCGCACGCCGCGTTCTTTGCCACTCGAGAAGCCTACAAGCGCTCAATTCCAGGACGGATCATCGGGGTATCGCAGGATGCGCAAGGCCACCCGGCGCTGCGCATGGCTTTACAAACCCGCGAGCAGCACATTCGCCGGGAAAAAGCGACCAGTAACATCTGTACTGCCCAGGTGTTGCTCGCCAATATCTCTGCTTTTTATGCGATGTACCACGGACCCGAAGGGATCGCTAATATTGCCAACCGGGTTCACCGCCTGACCTGCATCATGGCCGAGGGGCTCTCCGAGATTGGCTACACGGTGATCGACCCGAACTTTTTTGACACTATCTCAGTGCACGTCCCCGGTTTAGCCGGGCGTCTTGCCTCTCGGGCGCGCGAATCTCGAATTAACCTGCGGGTCATCGGCCCCGACCATCTGGGTATTACCTTTGATGAGACCACCCAGCGGGGCAACCTGATAACGTTGTGGCGCGTGTTCGATACTCATGCCCATCACCGTTTAGATATCGAAGCGCTCGACGCCACGGTAACCAGCGCGATTCCCTCGGCCCTTAAGCGAAAAACCCCATATTTGACTCACGAGATTTTTCACCGTTACCGCTCCGAAACAGAAATGATGCGTTACATGCGTCGTACTGCCAGCAAGGACATCAGTTTGGGGCGGTCGATGATCCCGCTCGGATCATGCACGATGAAACTCAACGCCACATCGGAATTGCTTCCGATCTCTATACGCGACTTTACCAATCTGCACCCCTTCGCGCCGCTTGAGCAGACTCAGGGCTACCAACAACTGTTTGAAGAACTGGAAGATATGTTGTGCGAGATCACAGGTTTTCATGCAATCTCACTACAACCCAATGCTGGTTCGCAGGGTGAATATACGGGTCTTTTATGTATCCGTGCGTTTCATGAAGCGCAAGGACAAGGGCATCGACATATATGCCTGATTCCATCGTCTGCCCACGGCACCAACCCAGCCAGCGCTGTAATGGCCGGCATGAAAGTGGTGATTGTGGCCTGCGATGACAATGGCAATGTTGATCTGGACGACCTTCGCGATAAAGCTGCAACGCATCAGGACCAGTTAGCGGCACTGATGATCACCTACCCCTCGACACATGGAGTCTTCGAAGAAAAGATTCGTGATATCTGCCAGGTCATCCACCACCACGGCGGCCAGGTCTATATGGACGGAGCCAATCTCAATGCGCTGGTCGGGTTGTGCCGACCTGCTGAGATCGGCGCCGATGTGGCGCACATCAATTTACACAAGACCTTTGCCATTCCCCATGGCGGTGGCGGCCCTGGAATGGGGCCAATCGGCGTGCTTTCCCATCTAGCGCCTTTCCTCCCAGACCATGTGCTGGTCGATGGCGTTAATCCTGCATCCGGTGGGCGTGCGACTATTGGCTCGGTATCGGCTGCACCTTGGGGTTCAGCCAGCATTTTGCCGATTTCCTGGGCCTATATTGCACTCTTGGGTGCCTCGGGTCTGCGCCGGGCCACCGAGGTCGCCATTTTGAACGCGAACTATATTGCGCACCGGCTTAATCCTCACTATCCGGTGGTGTATACCGGCGCTAGTGGCCTGGTAGCGCATGAGTGCATCGTTGACCTGTCGGAAATAAAAGCATCCAGTGGAATAAGCGTTGAGGATGTAGCCAAACGACTGGCCGATTACGGGTTTCACGCACCAACAATGTCCTGGCCGGTGCCCGATACCTTCATGATCGAACCGACCGAGAGCGAATCACGCGAAGAAATAGACCGTTTCTGCGATGCTCTGATTTTAATCCGGGCCGAAATTGCCGACGTCGAGTCGGGTAAGCAGGACCGCGACAACAACCTGCTAAAAAACGCGCCACACTCAATGCGTCTGCTGACTCAAGGAAGCTGGGATTTGCCCTACAGCCTTGAGGCCGCGTTCTTTCCGTCTCCAGCCACTCGGCGCGAAAAATACTGGCCCCCTGTTGGCCGGGTCGATAATGTGTATGGAGATAAAGCGCTGGTGTGCGCCTGTCCACCGATCGAGCACTACGACCAAGAATCATCTGTAGCGTGAGTAGATACGGCGAAGATAACGCAGCGCAAAAGGTTGCCCGGGTGCCAGTCAAGTTTGCACCGACCGAACGCGAACAACGCCTGCGCAAACCGTCCTGGATTCGAGCCCGTTTCCCGGGAACGCCTGAGGTGGCGCGGCTGAAAAAAGTATTACGCGACCAGGGGCTTAACACGGTGTGCGAGGAAGCCAGTTGCCCAAACCTCGGCGAGTGTTTCGGTGGCGGCACTGCGACGTTTATGATCCTGGGAGATGTCTGCACTCGACGCTGCCCCTTCTGTGATGTTGCCCATGGTCGCCCCCAGCCACCGGACCTGGACGAACCCGAACGACTGGCCAACACGGTTCGGCAGATGGGTCTGCGTTATGTCGTTGTCACCTCGGTTGACCGGGACGATCTTCGTGACGGTGGCGCCGCCCACTTTGCCGATTGCATATCAGCTCTTCGTGCGGCCAGTCCCGAGTTGCAGATCGAAGTCCTCACCCCCGACTTTCGTGCCCGGATCGATAAAGCTCTGGCGATGTTAACCGCCAGCCCGCCAGATGTTTTCAATCATAATCTGGAGACCGTGCCGAGACTCTACCGACGGGTACGGCCCGGCGCCGACTATCAGCACTCACTGGATCTGCTGAAATCCTTTGCTGAGCGGTGCCCGCAGGTGCCGACGAAATCCGGCTTAATGCTGGGCCTTGGCGAGGGTATCGACGAGGTTGAGGCGGTGATGGAAGACCTACGCTCGCATTATGTGAAACGGCTTACCCTGGGTCAGTATCTTCAGCCTACCCGCCATCATCTTCCTGTGGAGTGCTACGTTGAGCCAATCGAATTTGAGCGCCTGGCAAACTTAGGCCAGAAAATGGGGTTTAAACATGTGGCGTCAGGGCCTATGGTTCGGTCGTCTTACCACGCCGACCAGCAACATTACGACGCTGCGACGCGCCAACCCCGACCTCTATAGGCCAGGCGGCAACCGTCGCACCGATCCCGGAAAATGAGAAAACTGTAGAAAACCAGTAGGGATTCGGGTTAAAGTTCGAGTAACGCTTGCGGTTTGAGGCTTCGTGGTTGGCGCACGCGCGCCAAAAAACGGAATGACGCAAGCGATAAACAGCTGTTATTCACCAAGTGAGAGAGGAATCATAATGAAACAGACAACGACTGCCGTACTGGCAGCTGCCGTCCTGACGCTCGGCGTCACCGGCGCTGCACAGGCTGGCACTTTGGAAGATGTCCAATCCCGCGGCGTACTACGCTGTGTGGTCAGCACCGGTATCGCCGGTTTTGCCCAACCCGACGCCAACGGTGTCTGGGGCGGCTTTGATGTCGACTTTTGCCGTGCAACCGCCGCAGCCGTACTCGGTGACGCCGGTAAGATCGAGGCAGTAACCTCCACAGGCAAAACTCGATTCACTAAACTCAACGCTGGCGAAGGCGATGTACTCTGGCGCAACACCACCGTCACCTTTTCTCGTGACGTGGGCGTCAAACTTCGCTTCCACGGTATCAACTACTACGACGGCCAGGGTTTTATGGTTAAAAAGAGCCTGGGTATCAGTAGTGCTAAAGAGCTTGATGGCGCATCGGTCTGTATCCAAACGGGAACCACCACTGAGTTGAACCTGGCTGACTACTTCTCCTCCAACGGAATGAAGTATGAGCCGGTCACTATCGAGACCAATGATGAAGCCCGTCAGAACTACGAGGGTGACCGTTGCGACGTCTACACCACAGATGCGTCTGGCCTTGCGTCTACTCGCTCTGCCTTACCTGATCCTGGCGCCCACATGGTGCTTCCTGAAATCATCTCCAAGGAGCCCCTCGGCCCCGCAACCCGTCATGGTGACGACCAGTGGTCCGACATCATCACTTGGGTGCTGAACGCCACGATCACGGCTGAAGAACTCGGTGTAACCAGTGCCAACGTGGATGCGCAGAAAAGCTCCAATAATCCTGAAGTCCGACGCCTGCTGGGCGTGGATGGAAGCCAGGGCTCGGAACTCGGCCTGTCCAATGACTGGGCATACCAGATCATCAAGCAGATCGGTAACTACGGCGAAATCTTTGAGCGTAATATCGGTGTGGACACCCCGCTTGGCATCGCCCGCGGTCTTAACGCGCTTTGGACAGACGGTGGCCTGATCTACTCGCCTCCGTTCCGTTAAACGCCAATTCCAAGCTGTACTAGTTGTACGTTGACGCCGGGGGTCCCACTGGATCCCCGGCGTTATCTCTTTAAGAGTGCAACCGGTTAGACCATTTAACAATTCACCGCCCCTCGCAGTAATGGCACAAGCCTCTCCCAATACCCCCAATATTTTGCTTCGCCTGTGGCGTAACGAAGGATCCCGCGGCGTCATTATTCAGATCATCACTATGGTGGTGCTGTTTGCACTGTTAGCGGCGATTGCCCGAAACGTGGTGGTCAACCTTGCCGAGGTAGGCAAGGAATTCAGCTTCAGCTTCCTAACCTGGCCGGCAGCCTACGACATCGGCTTCTCGCCTTTTATTGAGTACACCAATCAGTCGACCCATCTACGGGCTGCAGTGGTGGGCTTACTGAATACGCTACTCGTGGCGGTGTGTGGCTGCGCCCTTGCCTCCGTTCTTGGATTTATGCTCGGCATCATGCGCCTTTCCAGAAACTGGTTGGTCAGTAGAATCTCGTACGTTTTTGTCGAGTTCATGCGCAACGTTCCAGTGCTGATTCACATCCTCGCCTTCTATGCTCTGGTGGTGACCTTGTTACCTCCAGTCAAAAAAGCTATTGATGTCGGTGCAGGCGCTTTCTTTTTGTCAAACAGGGGTTTTTATACACCCTCGCCAGTTTTCGAGCCTGGCGCAGGTATGGTGGGTATTGCGATCATTATCGCCATTGTCATCGCCGTGATTTTTCGACGCTGGGCAAAGCAGGCCCAAGATCAAACAGGAAAAGCCTATCCTGTGTTCTGGATCTCGACGGCTATCGTTATCGCTCTACCAGGTATCGTCTTTCTTGCAGCCGGTATGCCATTGTCTTGGGACGTTCCGGTGCTCAAGGGTTTTAACTTTAAAGGTGGCATGGCAATCAAGCCGGAGTTTCTAGCGCTTTGCCTTGCACTTTCCTACTACACGGCCTGTTTTATTGCTGAAATCGTTCGTGCCGGAATTCTCGCCGTTAGCCATGGTCAGACGGAAGCCGCCCACGCACTGGGTCTCCAAAACAATCGTACCTTGCAATTAGTTATCATCCCGCAGGCGCTGCGTGTCATCGTTCCACCCTTGTGCAGTCAGTACCTGAATCTGACCAAGAACTCGTCACTCGCGATTGCTATCGGCTACATGGATATCACGGCTACTTTAGGCGGCATCAGCCTAATGCAAACCGGAAAAGAGATGGAGACGATGATCATTGTAATGGGGGTTTACCTCGTCATATCACTTACTATTTCCAGCTTCATGAACTGGTTCAACCAGCGTATCAAACTCACCGAGCGCTAGAGAACCGGCAATGGCACAAAATCAGGCGATACCGGGTTACACGCCCGGCACCCATCCCGACCTGCCCCCACCAGTGCGGACCACGGGCATGGTCGGCTGGGTAAGAACAAACCTACTTTCATCGCCCCTGAATATCGCGTTAACACTGTTCTCGATCTGGCTTTTGTGGTCAATCGTGCCGCCAGCACTTAATTGGGTATTAACCGATGCTATCTGGAGCGCTGATACCCGCAAGGAATGCTGGGCATTAATGAGTGCGCCACGTGATGGTGCCTGCTGGGCATTTATTCGCGGCAGCATGGAACTTTTTGTATACGGCTGGTTTCCACGTGACGAACTGTGGCGCGTCAACCTAACCTTCATATTGTTCGCTTTGACCGTATTCGGCGCGCTTCGCGAAAATATACCAGGCAGAAAATATTGGCTGTGGTTCGCCGCTGGCTTTCCGTTCATCGCCGCCTATCTTTTATTGGGCGGTGGCTTGGAGGTATCAACATTCAAGGTTTTGCTTCTAGCAGTTATCGTAAGCGGTGGCAGTTTTTCAGCCAAGAAGCTGTCTCGGGGTGGTTACAAATTCTGGCACCTTCTTACATCGATAGTTGCTCTTCTTTCTTTATATGTTTTTCAAGTCTCCGAATACAATTCTGTTCTGTTTACTATTGATGGCCTCACGTCAGTCGGAACCAATAAACTCGGTGGGATACTTCTCACACTGGTAGTTGCGGTCACTGGCATCGCCTTCTCTTTGCCAATTGGTGTCGCGCTCGCGCTTGGAAGACGTTCTAAATTACCGGCTCTAAGAGCTGTTTGCGTCATTTTTATCGAGTTTATCCGCGGTGTGCCGCTCATCACCCTACTGTTCGTCGCCTCGACAATGTTGACGTATTTTCTGCCGCCGGGCTCTAGCTTCGACCTATTGATGCGGGTGCTGATCATGGTGACGCTTTTCGCTTCCGCCTATATCGCGGAGGTTGTGCGGGGAGGGCTACAGGGACTGCCGGACGGCCAGTACGAGGCTGCAGATTCCCTCGGCCTGACTTACTGGAAGGCGCATCGATTGATCATTCTTCCTCAAGCGCTCAAGATCTCCATTCCCGGAATCGTAAACACTTTCATCGGCTCATTCAAAGACTCGGTGCTGGTGTTGATCATTGGTATGATGGATATACTTGGCTTGGGACGAGCTCGCCTCAATGATCCAGATTGGTTAGGCCTAGCACCAGAACTGTATATCTTTATTTCGCTGTTTTTCTTCATCAGTTGCTTTGCTATGGCGCGTTACTCATTAAACCTTGAAAGAAAACTCCAAACTGGTCATAAGAGTTGACCTATCTCAGGGAAAATCAAAGATGAATCAAGAAACCCCCACTTCCAACGCTATTGAGGCACCAGCCACTTCTTCCGACGAGAAGATCATTACGATCAACGGAATGCATAAGTGGTTTGACGATTTCCACGTCCTGAAAAATATTAATCTGGAGGTCCGTCGAGGTGAACGCATCGTCATCTGCGGCCCATCTGGATCCGGCAAATCCACCCTTATTCGTTGTATCAACCGCCTTGAGGAGCATCAGCAGGGCACGATCACCGTGGACGGTACTGAACTCACTCGGGACCTTAAGAATATTGAAATCGTCCGTTCTGAGGTCGGCATGGTTTTTCAGCAGTTCAACCTGTTTCCCCACCTGACGGTTTTGGAAAACGTCGCCCTCGCGCCTATCTGGGTTCGCAAGATGCCCCGCGCCGAGGCAGAAGAAAGCGCGATGCAATACCTTGAACGTGTCAAGATCCCCGAACAAGCGTTGAAATACCCAGGGCAGTTATCTGGCGGTCAACAACAGCGGGTCGCAATCGCCCGTTCATTATGTATGAATCCGCGCATCATGCTCTTCGATGAGCCCACCTCAGCGCTGGATCCAGAAATGATCAAAGAAGTGCTCGATGTCATGATCGAACTGGCCGAAAGTGGTATGACTATGTTGGTGGTCACCCATGAGATGGGTTTTGCGACAGCGGTTGCCCACCGGGTGATTTTCATGGATGGCGGAGAAATCATCGAAGAAAAACCGCCTCAGGAATTTTTCGATAGCCCCGACCACGAGCGAACCAAACTCTTCTTGAGTCAAATTCTTCATCATTAGGCAGTACGTGCCAGGGCACCCCTAACCCCTGCTTATTGCACGGGACGAGGCCGTCGCGCTAACGACGGCTAGAGCGCGTCTTTTAAGAGTTTCCGGGAGCCATCAGGTAGAGCCCGGGAAAGAATGAACCACCCCTTGGGCACCGTATAAACACGATCAATTGGGCCTCCCTGAAAATGTACCGTTTCATGGGGGTGATAATTCAGCGCTTCGGTCATTACCCGGTTATGAAAAACGCATACCTCCCGTTCGCTCAGGTTCGAGGGTATGGACTCTTCACGAAGCCAACACTTCTTGCAATCGTGGATCGAGATTCCAGTATTCCGTACAGATATATCGGGGCATGTGCCGGAAACGATCGGTCTTCCTTTTGCCACCGGGCGCCGTCGATTAAGGTTCATGTACGAGTACCAAATCTGGATGGATTCTGGTGCGCATATCATCCTGTAACCGACAGTTATGTCATGGGTACTTGACTTCCGACTTCGTAACCTCGATCAGTGTTTTGACCAAGACCCTGGCTTGCCAGAAACCGGCTGTGAAAAGGTCGGCCTCGCTCAGGCCAGAACAATTACCGCCTCGGGATGAAGCGCAATACGGAGCCGGCAACCAACGTGCACACCGTGGCGGTGCACAGCACCCGGCCTGAGCCGCATGCGTAGCGGCTCACCGCCGCTGTGGTCGACCGAAACCGTGACCAGAACGGAGCCTCCCATGGAGATAACCTCGGTAGCCCGGGCACTAGCGAGGATGCCCAGGCTCGACTCATCTGGATGCCCATCCTTTACCAGAAACACATCCGATGAGCGAATTGTCCATGAGACCGTGGCCCCTGGCTTTGACACCACCTTAGTGGCAGCCCTAAGTACAAGCTCACCCCAGCGCAGGGTTGCTCCCTCGCGGTCTGTGCCAACCCATTCGGCCTTTGCCAGATTGGAAAAATCCATAAGCCGGGCCGCCTCAACGCTCGCAGGCTGGCGAAGCACTTCAGGAGTCGGGCCATACTGGAGCATGCGTCCGCGTCGCAGCAGGCACAGTGTCTGCGATAACTGTGCAGCTTCATCCAGATCATGCGTTACAAGAACCACGGTCATTCCTAAGCCGGCCTGCAATCGTTTGAGTTCCACGTGCAATCGTTTGCGCGTGCTGCGATCCAGCGCAGAAAAAGGCTCATCCAGCAGCAGCAACCGGGGTTTACGCGCGAGTGCCCGCGCCATCGCTACCCGCTGGCATTGGCCGCCTGAAAGCGCTGAGGGGCTTCGGCTCGCCAGGCCGCCAATACCCACGGCATCAAGGCCGGCCTGGGCCTCACGTTGGCGCTCGGCACCGGGCAGATGCACTAATGCGGCCGCTACGTTCGCAACGGCACTCAGATGTGGGAAAAGCGCATATCTCTGGCCAACAAAACCCAACGGGCGCTGATACGCCGGAAGGAAAACACCCCTTTCCGTGTCAGCCCAGGTATCCCCCTCCAACGAAATCCGCGCAGACCTCGTGGACAGCAACCCCGCAACAGCGCGCAGTACACTGGTTTTTCCACTACCCGAGGGGCCCACGATTGCCGACACTTGCCCGCGAGGCAGCTGAAAATCCAACGCCAGCTTCGGGTGGTCATGTTCGAGTGAAACTGTGAGCATCAGCCTTGCCCAGCACCGCGCCGAGCCCGGCCCTCCAGCGCGCCGTAGCCGAGTGCCACAGTTACCAGTGAGATCAACAACAACAATGCCGCCATACGACCAGCGGCGCCTGGGTCAAACGCCTGGATCCGGTCAAAAATCGCGATCGACAGCGTGCGCGTTTCTCCGGGGATATTACCCCCCACCATCAACACGACACCAAACTCACCAAGGGTATGGCCGAAGGTCAGGACCGCCGCCGACAATACCCCGGGCCAGGCCAACGGCAGCTCGATCCGGGCAAAAACCTGCCACGGGTTCATGCCGCAACAGGCCGCCGCATCATGTAATTCCTGAGAGACCCCTTCGAAAGCGCGCTGCACCGGCAGAACAGCGAAAGGCAGGTTAACCAGCAGGGAGGCAAACACCAGCCCGGGGAAACTGAATACCAGGGACAAGCCGAACCAGGCGTCTAGCGCGGTGCCTAGCGGTGAGCGCGCACCCATAAAGGTCAACAGGTAATAACCCACCACCGTGGGCGGCAGCACCAGTGGCAGCGCGCAAATGGCCTGCAGCAGTGGTCGCCCGCGGACTTCGGTTCGGGCCAGCCAGCGACCGATGAGGATTCCGACCGGAAGCAGTAACGCCAATGTCCAAACCGCGAGTTCTAACGAAAGGCTAAGTGCGCTCCAGTCCATTATGACGATTCTCCCGTCCTGCGCCGATGCGGGCAAGTCACTCCAAGACCAAGGTAGGAAGTTTCAGGCCATGGTGAATGAACGCGGCTTGCGCATCAGTGGACTGCAGATACTCGAAAAACCGCTGGGTGGCCACATCGCTGTTTTGCAGCATGACCATCACCTGGTGCAGTGGCACATTTGGATGACTCGCTGCAGGAAGTAACTGAAGGTCTCCCAACTGGGCCAGCGCGGCTGCACGAGCCAGCGACAGGGGGACCAGTGCCGCGTCAACCCCAGCCTGAATGGAATACTGCACAGCCTGGCCGGCGTTGGCGCCGAGCAGCAGCAGAGGTCTGACTTTTTCCCACAAACCTGCATCCCCAAGAGCTGCGCGAGCCGCGCTACCGTAAGGGGCGTGCTCCGGGTTGGCAATAACAAAACGTTCAATTCTTCCGGCATTCAAGGCGCGCCGAAGCGCTGCCAACGGCTTGGTGTTCACATCGAGTAATCCGTGCCGGGTAAAAAGGGCCAACACCCCGCCAGCATAGACTACCGGCACCCCACGGGTCCAACCCGCATTGGCAAGCCGTGTGACATAAACACCATTCGCTGAGAGGAATAACCCGAACGGTGCTCCGTTTTCAATCTGCTGTGCCAGCATTCCCGATGACGCGAAGACCAGGCGTACCGATTCACCAGTCGCCTCAAGATAACGCGCAGCGACGTCTTCCAGCGCCGCTCGCGTGCTCGCAGCCGCTGCCACCAGCGGACCCTCTGCTGCGCTCGCTTCGGCGCCGATTAACAGCCCAATCGAAGCCAGTAGCAAAAGAAAGGTTCGCCCTAACCGGGTCATGGCTCCAATAATTCGAGGGCGGGAATCTCAGCAACTATCCGACGATTCAGTGTCACATCGTTTTTGCGGGCCGCATGGCACAACAAGTAACGCTGAAAGCGGGTCAAAGCCAGCCAATCCCCATGAATGCCGGTACGCGCCTTGAACATCGCGATCGACTCGGGCTCCACTTCCTTAAGCCAATCGGTAACAGCCGCATTAACAGGTTCAAATTGCTCGATCACGCCTCGGTTTGCCGAGATCAGCAGCTCGCGCAGCGCATTGAAATAATGGCGCCCCTGGGCTGAATCGCCAACTTGCAACTCGACTAGAAGCTGGCGGTCATCATCGGCCAGCACCTGCCAGTCCGCCAGATGAATTCGTGCTCCAGCGAGATCCAGTTTCATCCGCACGACCAGCGGTATGAAATGCTCTTGCGGACCTACCACACGCTCAAACGTAAGCACCTGGTCCATATTCTGTAACCTTTCGTCTTTCCCGCTTCTAGGCTGGCCTACCTACCGAGCCAGCACCTCGCGCACTATTTTGAGTACCTCGTCCGCCGGGGACCCATGTTGAATCAACGCGACAGCGCCTCCGTCCCAGCCGAGAAGGTATATAACGCCTGAGTGATCGACACTGTACCCCAATGCGGAGTCAGGAGCGGGTACTGCTTGGTAGAGTACACCATACTGTTTAGCGACCTGAGCGATCTGCGCGGCCGTGCCGGTCAAACCTCTGATCTTGGGATGAAAAAAGGCGCTGTACTCAGCCATGCGCTGTGGCGAATCACGCTCAGGGTCAAGGCTGATAAACAGCGCCTGGACATCGTCTAATTCACTGGCGTCTAAAGTCTGTAACACACGACCCAGCACGGTCAATGTCGTGGGACAGATATCCGGGCAAAAGGTGTAACCAAAAAAGAGCAGTACTACCTTTCCTTGATAATCAGAAAGTGAGGCGGGTCCTGTGGCCGAAGCCAGGGTGAAGTTACCTCCAAGGTCTGGATAGGGGCTCTGCGTGCCGGCAGGTAGCGGGTCCAGCCACAAGACCTCGGCAAACACTTTCTCGGTCAAGGCTACGGCAAGAAGCAGCGCCAACCCCGTCCGAACGCTCCACCGCAAGGCCATCAAACCCCCTCGCGCACCGCTCCGATCACCAACAGAATCAACCCCCCGGCAAAAAGTACCGGGACGATGCCTTGCAGCGCAAACCCGCCACGCCAGGACAACATCGCGTCAAGCATCGCCAGAATCAGTAACACTACCCCAAGAAGTTTGGTCTTGGTACCCTTACGAGGTTCCGGGCGCTGTGGTTGCGGGAGCGCCGTTCGCATCAGCTTCGGACTCGCCGCACGGCGGTACGGGCCCACCATATCTCTAATAACAGTATCAGTACAAAAGCGAACCCGGCAAACAGCCAGGGCTTATTGCCCGGCTCGGGCTTGAGCAGCAACCAGTACCAGGTGGTCAACGTATGGGCACTACCCCGCTCACCGTTGCTGCCGTCCCAGGCAGAGAACGCCACCGGGATGAAAGCCCCTTCGACAAATTGCAGATCTTCCGCGGAACCCACTGTGGTCAACGGCCGGCGCAACACCACCTGCCAGGTCCCCTCGTGGTAGCTGCCACGCCCCTGCAGGCCAACCGTGCTCGCATCACGGACAATCTTGTCTGCTATCCCGCGAGCCGTCACTAAAGCTACGCTCGGATCCTCGGTGGTGCTACCGCTGCGCCATGACCACAGGTTGACCGGGTGACGTGAATCGCCGTGCAGGAAATACGGCTTCTCGGGGCCAGTAGGAATCTTCACCGGCAACTGAATCGCTACCGCATCCTCGCCCAGGCCTGGTTCGGAAACTTTCTTTGCTGCCCGGTCCCCGGGAATACTTTGGGTGCGGTCGTCCCATTCCACATGAAAGCCGATCTCATCCTGGTTGTACAGAGCGCGTACCGTGATGGTGTCGTTGGACGGGGTAAAAAACCGGTCTGCAACAATCAACTGGGGTACCAGAAGAAAAGTGCTCGATGGCGCCTCCTGCCACTGCGGGTCTTCAGGGGCAACCGGGACCGGCCCGGCCACCCGCGTCGCCCGTATCACGGTATTCTCCGGGCGCACGATTTTTTCGGTTTTTGCCAATGAATTCACATAGTTGGCTATATTCCAGCGCTGCTCAATCGAGAGACGGCCGTCGCTGGCGGGATCATCAAATGAAGGCATTTGGGTACCGGCAATCCCGGTAGTGATGCGGGTGAAAATATCGCCGGGGTCGTTGCTGCCGCGAAAGGTCCAAGGCTTGGTCAGGTTGCGCGGCCAGGTCCGGTAGCCGGAATCATCTTTAAGTTTCTTGACCGCATCACCCTTGCCCGCCTGCCCATGGCACTCGGAGCACCGATCATCTTCGTGAAAGAGTTTGCGCCCTGTTTCGATGCTCTCAGGTGAGATCGGCACCTGCACGCCATAGTCAATAACCTGGCCGGGCTCTTCCTCCTCCAGGCCCGCCAGGGTCTTGAGAAAAGCAACCAGGTCGTTAATGTCCTGCTCGGTCAGTACATCGCCCCAGCCAGGCATGGCAGTACTGGGCATGCCATCGTGAATCATGCGCACCAGATCGCTATCGACCGGCACAATCTCTTCGAAGGCAGTGGTTCTGATCTTGTACTGTGCCATCGTAAAATCTCGAGGGGGCGGGTTGAGTCGCTCTGCCGCCGGACCCATACCATCACCCTCTTCACCGTGGCACAAGGTGCAACGTTGTACGTAGATCTCCTCGCCCTTTTCAGCATCACCCGCCGGAAAGGCAGGCCTGGCCATGAATCCGAGCAACACCGTCAGAAAGATTACGATCAGCCGTAGATACTGCCGTAATACCGGTAAGCCGCCCTTATCCGCGCCCCGGCTGGCCTCCTGAAAGGCCCCTACCTTGAACTTTGGCGTCGCCATCTACTCATGCCCCCAGGATCGCGGCTGGTGACCGGTGTAGTCATACAGATACAGGATCACTTGCCAGATCTGTTCTTCGCTGAGAAACTCCTGCCAGACTGGCATTGATGAAATCCAGGGTGTCGCCTCTTTGGGCAGGCCTGGGCCGCCAGTCGCGATCCGCCAGAATAAAAATGACTCCTGTAGCTGGGCGATCGTGCCAATATCCTGAAAATTCAGCGGCACTGGATTGAGGCCCTGAGCATATGGGCCTTTCCCGTCCAATTTATCGCCGTGGCAATACTGGCAATTGCGGATATACACTTCACCACCGGCAGCTACCAGTTCGCGGAACTGCTCAGGATCGTCTTTTTCCAGATGCCGGTAAGGGTTCTCCAGACTCATCAAATCATAGCGTTTACCAAAAATCTTCGCCGAGGATGGGGGTGCAGGATGTATAGAACGCAGTTCCAGGGGTGCCTCATCACTAGGCTGCATTTGCAGAAAAACCGCAACCGCCGCCAAACCCGGTACCACAAAAAAGACCACGTTTCGCATCAGTCGCCGGCCCGGCTCCTCAACCAGTGCTTGGATCGGGTCAACTAACTGCCGGGTGCTTTCTTCGGTTGCGGTGAATACCATCAACACCCCGGTCACCACAAAGAACATATACATCCCCATCAGACTGGTCGGGATAGGCTGGCCCAAGAGCAAATCGAAGATCAGCCAGAACCCTGCGTAGATTCCGCCGATCACCAGAACCAACTGCGCCAGGCGTGGGATTTTCGGTATTATTTCTATTTTCTTCACCTTAGCGATGCCAGGTATTGCACCAGCAGTTCGAGCTCACCGGCGTAGATTTCCCCCGCGTAGGTCGGGGGCATGATGGGCGGATAACCATCGGCTATTTCTGCTGCGGGATCCAGAATTGCCCGGCGCAGGTAAGCCAGGTCCCGGGTAGCCCCGATACGGCTGAGGTCCGGACCAAGTTCTCCTCCTTCTCCGGACATCTTGTGACAGGTAACACAGGAGAACTTCGTTATCACTTCATCGGCGCTCGCCAGTGCAACCCGGGGTGCTGCATCGGGCGCATCGGAATCACTCACTTGCGTTTGAACATCGGTGGGGATCTCAACTGTAACCTCAATGCCAGCAAGGTCTTGCAGGTAGGCGATGACGGCACTGACCTCGACTTCTGACAGGCCAATACTCCCAGCCGTGACACTAGGCATCGGGCTGACCGCATCGCCGCTTCCTGCTTTGCCGAAGCCAGCGACGACGTAAGCTGATGGCTCAAGCAGAGACTCGGCCAGGTACTCCTGTGCATCAGTCGCCCTACCCTGATAACGAGCATCGGACAATCGTTCTCCGGCGACAACGCCAGCCCGTTCCAACAACGGGGCACGTCCACCCACATCGTTATGACATAGGGTGCAGGTGCCCTTTCCGTTGAATAGTTTCTCCCCCAGGACAATGAACTGTTCCGGTGTCATCGCCCCCAAGTCCAGCTTTTCTTCGACCGGAGGGGGTGCTGGTTTGATCTCCGGTATGCCATAGTTGGAAAATCCAGCGAAGAACCCGATCATCAGTAAGCTGAATATCATAACTTTGAGGAAATGCTTCATCCGCCCTGGACTCCTTTCCAGTAACCCCGGGCATCAGTCCGCCGACTGCTGATTTGACTCAGCCAGAAAACAAATATCACCAGGACCATGAACAGAATAGTGCCAATTGAAACGATGTTGGCGGCATAACCCAGTGTTGGTGTGTAAGCATCCGGCGAGGCATCGCGAAAGACATCAGTCACGTGCCAGTGCTGGCGAATCCCGGATCGGATGTACCCCATCAGCCCCATCAGCCAGGTGAATGCCACGGCCAGCAGGAATAGAGCGTACTGAGCCCGATTGGGCACTCTGCCCCAATTCAGGGGCGCAACCTCGCGCGACCCGCGGTACATCAGCGAGTCCAGTGTGATACTCACCACAATGATGATTAAAGTCGTCATCACCTGTGGAATCGAAGCCGCCACTTTGTACACGGTGTTGGTGAAGTACCCGTGGTAGATCCCCAGAAACAGCAGATTCGCTATGCCGGTCGTATAGAGCGCCAACTGAGCCGCATTACCCGCATTGACCCAGGTTACCGTGGCGATCCGGTTTGAGCGGCGGTAAAAAAGGAAACTGAGCGCCGTAAACAGAATCATGATATTCACGGCTGTGTTTTTCGCCGGCATGATTCCCAGAGGGCCTAGATATTTGTGGTAAGGCCCACCGAGCGCCTTCAGTTCCTCGTTGGTTAATACCAGAGTGTGCGGAGTGAACCAGACCAGAAAGCTTCCGATAATCGCGATCGCCAGATACTTGATGTAGCCGTTGTAGCGGGCCGCTCCATCACTGCGGCCCATGCCGCACCAGAGGTAATAATTAGCAGACAAAAACAGGGTGCCGATCAACACAGCCTGGATAATAAACAGCCAGGCAAAAATACCACCCATCAAGGTGATGCCCATCTGCTGACTATAAGCATAGATCTCTGCCGCAAGATAATAACCCGCGAACGGTAGCGGCAGCAGTGCCAGGATGGCGATAAAGTTGGCGTTGTATCCCATCCAGTCGTAGTGCGCCCGTTCCTCCGGGCGTCCCGCGCTGAGAAAACGAAAAGCGGCATAGGCGCCAACAATGGATCCGCCATAGGCAATGTTGGCAATGAACCGGTGCAGATTGATCGGATTCCACAGATAGTTATGCATCGCGACCCAGGTGTCTCCGGAAAACACGCCGGCTGGATCAATGCCAGCGGGACTCATCATGAAGGTTACCCAGCCATTAGCCAGAAACATCAAGGTGGTGCCGACCGCATTCAGCACTAACCCGATACTAAGGTGCAGCCACTTGCGGAACCCACCCTGCAACCAATGCCAGCCGTAGTAATACAAATACAGAGCCGCGCTCTCAGCGAAAAACGCCAACGCGTAATAAAACATACTCTCGCCAAAAATCTCACTGAGATAGGAAAACAGGTGCGGGTAAAACACGATCAGGCTGAACAGCAACAGGCCGCCCAAGATCGCAGTTAACGAGTACGCAGTAATACTGATCTTGATGAATTCGTATGCCATATCGTCGTAACGCTGATCTCGCGTTTTCATCCCGATAGCCTCGATGATGAAAACAAAGATCGGCACTGCAAGTACAAAAGCGGCAAACCACAGGTGCAATTGGGCGACCAACCAGACCGTAACCCGGCTGTTGACCCCCGGCACCGTCGGATAGTCGGTCGCGGTCAGGTCCGGTGCGCTGATACCCGATGGGACGGTGTCCGCTGCCCCCTGCACTACTCCAGGCGCGGCATCAACCGCAGCTGCCAGCAGGTCAGTTGACCCCCCGAGTACCATAGCGAACGCGAGGACCATGAAGCCAAGCAGGCTTCGAACAGAACTCGAGCCAAAGGGATTCTTCGCGTTGCAATAAAGCATATGGCCGTTGATCATTCTTTTTGAGTCACCCACGCCTTTCATGGCTGAAAGAAAAGGGTCAATCCGTTTAACTTCATGACCGCAAGATCGAGACCTAGAAACGCCAGCGCGCAGGCTACCAACGTAAGGACAAACCATAGTGGTGCACTATTCATTTTCTTCTCCGGGGCTCGCCCGTTGAGTTCCCGACACCCGTAATTGCCATGTGCGCAGCCACTGTTTCATTGCAGTGCCGCCAGCATGTAATCGACCGCGGAACGAACTTCAGCCTTGTTCAGGGCAGCGTTGCCGCCTCGAGGGGGCATAACCCCGGTCGCACCCTGGAAGCCGTTAATTGCATTGCCATAGAGTGCTTCGACCCCGGCTGCAGCCCGATCCCGCCACAACTCCTGGTCGCCCAGTTGCGGGGCACCGGCAATGCCCGTGGCGTGGCACACCGCGCAAGCACTCTGGTAAACAGCTTCACCCCCCACGATCACATTGGCGACGCCGGTTCCGGGCTCTGCTTTGGTGACCAGCATCTTGCCGACCGGCGCCAATTGCTCGCGCAGGGTTTCTACCTGCAGAGCCTGATCTTCGGGCGCTGCCGACGGGCTACTAAGGAACCACCAGAAAAACGCAAGCACAGTGATCGCAACCGCGATAAACACGGCAGGCCCGGCCCAGCAGGTGATCGGTAGGGGGCCAGAGCTGGTTGCGGTTGGTGAGTCTGCCACTGTCGTATCCGTTTGCAGGCCCCGATTACAGAACGTAAAAATAGAGAATCAATACAATCACTACCAGGTTAATGCCCATGCCAGAAAGGATCACGCCGTTCGCCAGACGCTTTTTCCAAAGCTTCATGGTGTTGAGACCGCCGGGCTAACCTGTCTTGCCGGTGCAGTTACACAACTGGCGCAGGTATCCCACCAGGGCTTCAATCTCGGCGTCCGTCAGGGTTTTACCCCACGGTGGCATCATCGGCGACTTGTCAGCGATCGGCCCACCATCGATGATGACATTGCGAATATCTGCGTCGGAGATCTTCTCCATCTCGGCCGTCTCCGTGAAGTTTCTGGGATCAACCGGAAAATCCCCGGTAACGTTAGGGCCATCACCCTCACCCTCGGTGCCATGGCACTGCGCACAATAGAACCCGAATAACGCTTTACCATCCGCTGCCTGTGCAGCCCCAGTGAAGACAGGGCCCAGGGCCACTATCAGTAGAGCGATCAGAAATAGTCTGGTCATGTTTATTCTCCGCGTAATCAATTACTTGAACGTCGCGACGTGCGCTGCCACGTTCTTCATATCCTTATCACTCAGGACTCCGACGAACACCGGCATCATCTTGACCGGTTTGAATACCTTCGGCTCGCGAAGGTAGGCCAATATCCAGTCCGGGTTAAGCCTTTCCCCGGCACCGATGAGTGAAGGGCCGGATAACCCGCCGGAGAATTTTTTCTTGGTGGGGAACTGGTGACAACCACTACACGGCATCTTTTTAATAAAGATTAACTTGCCCTTCAGGTTCTTCTTTTTCACCTTCACTGCACCGTCCACAACCATGTCAGATCTAAGGCTCATAAGATAGTCGGCCACCGGACCAACCTGGTCGGCGCTCAACACCGCGTGCCCACCCGGGTTAGGCTCCATGACCGAGTTAAATTTCATTGATCGGATTGGCTGTGGATCTGCCAACCAGGCCTCGAGCCACGGTCGCTGAAACTTACTGCCGGCATACCACAGTTCGGGGCCTTTCTTGGCAAGCTGATCCGCAATAGTTTTCTCAGTAGCAGGCCCTTGCGTGTAGTGACACGACTGGCAACCGTTGGATTCAAACGCCGCCTGACCCGCCGCAGCGTCGGCCTGGGCGAGGGAACTGGTCATCACCAACAGAACCAGCGCGGGGAATACACTTACTCCTGTTTTCATCCTAACTGTCCTCTTGCTATTTGGAATCATTTCCCTTCTTCTTACTCCTTACCCCACCGCTGCCACACGCCGGCGTTCTTTGCGGACCAGCCATAGGCCGAGCGCACCACTGGCGACAACTGCCAGCAGGGTGTAGAGGTAGATCTTTATCGGTACCGGCGCTTCCAGAATGACGCTATGCCAGGTAGAAAGGCTCATAATGAGGCCGTGCTCGCCGTTGGAACCATCCCAGGCATTCAGGGCAAGGGGAATAAACCGGCCCTTGACGAACTGGATATCATTGCGATCGTCGGTCAGGAGGGGGCGGCGCATAATCACACTCCAGCGACCCTGGTTCCAACTCGCTACCGCATCGACCTGCTGGTTCTCGCCAGGTTGCACCTTGGCAGGTTGTTTCCAGCCGCGCGCGTTACTTTCCTGCACTGCCTGCGCCGAATTCTCTACCCCGTCCGAGCGCCATTGCCACAGATGGACGGGATTTGAGGAGTCACCGCGAAAGAAATGGGGCTTCTTGGTTCCCTCTGGCAGCTTCACCGGGAACTGCAATGCTATCGCGTCTCTGAAAGTCTCCAGTTGCCGTGGCACCACATCGTTGGCGGCAACATAAGAATTGAAAGCGCCCATACGTGAGATTTCTTGTGGATCGAATTCGATTCCACTTTGGTGAAGCTCATCTTTAAACGGGTCGTCCCATTCAATCAGAAAGGCGATTTCCTCAAGGTTATACAACGCGCGAACGGTGACCAGTTCGATACTTGGGTTCTGCCATCGTGGTGCTGCAACGACCTGCCCGGTCAAGCGGACGTCCATCGACTCGGCGGCGAGCCAGTTTGCCTCCCCGGGATCCTGAGAAATCTTCCCTTCGATCTCCAATGCCCTGAGCACTTGATGGTTCGTCAGTTGATGTTGAAGTGACTTGATGAAATTAGCCAGGGCCCAACGTTCTTGCTCGCTCAGCGCATCAGCAAATGAGGGCATGGGTGTACCGTTTATGCCGGTCGAGAAACGCATGTAGATATCCTCCGCCTCGCTGCCCGCCTTGATTTTCCACGGGTGGGTCACGTTACGGATTCGGATTGGGAAGCCCCAGTCATCGGTTCGATCGAAGGATTTCTGGCCGTCGCCGCGGCCCAGTTTGCCGTGGCATTCCCAGCACTTCGCGTGCTCAAACACCTCTTTGCCCTTGGCTACCAGTGCTTCGCTGTACGCCGGACGCTCGGATGGCAGTGCCACTACCAGGTCATTCTTGACCGGATCAAGTTCGGGGTCATCAAATTCAATAGCGAAGGTCTTGATGTAATCGATCACGGCCCAACGTTCATTTTCGCTCAGCCCGTTTTTAATTAAATCGCTGTCAAACGCCTGCATGGCGGTACCCGACAGACCCCGGCTGATCGTTCGGAACAGATCCTCATCGCGCGGCAGTTCGCCACTTTGTGTGGTGCGGAACTTGAAGGTGCCAAGAGTGAAATCCCGTGGCCGGGGGTCCAGAAAATCTGCGGCCGGGCCATTTCCATCCCCGAGCAGGCCGTGGCAGAAACTGCAGCGGCGCAAATAAATCTCTGCGCCCTGGTTAAGACTGGCGTCGGTCGCCTCTGGCCTGGGTCCACTTGGTGCGGATGCCCCCACCGCAACCCCCCAGTTCAAAATCAATAGGGTAAAGATTGTGGCCACGCGACATTTCATCAGTGCGACTCCGGTATACGTGGGGTTTTCTGTGCCAGATCGTATTCCGCAAGAATGATCTTCCAACGCTCTTCTTCGCTGAGATTCAACTTCCATACCGGCATCGCCGAATCCCACGGTGTCGCCTCGGTTGGCAACCCGGGTCCGCCGTTGCTGACACGCCAGAAAGTGTAACCTTCGACGATTGTTTCGATAGTGCCATTGTCAGTGAAATTGATTGGGCGCAGTTTGAACCCGTCGGCCATCGGCCCGTCACCGGCCACACTGTCGCCGTGGCAGGGCCGACAGTTCATCGAATATAGGGCCCGACCCTCAAACAGGTGTTTTTCCATCAGCGCTGCGCGGGCCGAATCACGGTTGACACTACCCGCCCCCAAGTCTCGCAAGAAGGCGCGCATCGGCGCAGTCGGGATCGCCTCGAGCATGTGATCGGGCTCGGTGTATTCAGCCCAGCTGTCCAGGTCTGCCTCCAGCTGGGGGATAAATCCGACCTCGTTAGCCTGAGCCTGCTCAATAAATGCGTCGACCTCGGCGTCGGATGGGCTGGCAAAGGGGTTCTTCAGATCCTCATTCTTTTTGGGGAAATTTGACGAGGGATGCTGGATGCGCAGCGACGAAGGCTGTTGCACCTTGGGTATAGTGACATCGTATACCTGCCAGCCGATCAGCGCCGGCACTACCACCAGTCCCAGAGTCCGCGTTGTCCGGCCGTACTCGCCGCGCAAAAACCGCTGGATGGGATAAAGAAATTCCGCCAGGTGCTCCTCGGAGAAAGTGACCAGTAAAAACAAGGCGATGATCGTCAACAACATATAAATGAACATCAGCGTGCCTGGTACCGTCAGCGGGAATGGCATCCCAGTGATCTCCCGGGATAGTGCCGGGATGCCCCACTTCACCAGAGCGTAGATCAACACCAGGGTCAATACGATCGTCCAGAAGCGAAAGGTTGGGGGCTTTTTCATTGTGCTGCTTCCTTGGCAGAGGCCTCGTCACCTTTTTGCATCATCAGGTAGGCCAGCACGTCCTGAAAGTCCTTCACAGTGAGCATTTCAGTCAGATCATTGGGCATGACGCTGGCGCCTTCGTCCTGCTTGATCTCGCGGATATCGTCGCGAGGTATTACCGCTACCTCGCCCGTTGCCTTAGTGATCTGCACCTCCGCGGGCGTATCTCCAGATTTGAGGCCGACATGCTTTCGTTCATCTGACTTGGTCACTACCACCCAGGTCTCATAGCCATCGCTGATCTTTCGCGCCGGGCGGAGGATGGATTGGGAAATGAACTTCAGGCCCTTTTCACCGATACGGGAAAGGTCGGGACCGATGTCACCGCCGTCGCCGGCGATGCTATGGCAATCAGAGCAGGTATCGGCGAACATCTCCTCGCCGTTTCCCGGATCGCCGCCACCAGCTGCGCTCGCCGCGGCGATCCGGGCGTAGTAACTCTGGGCCAGTTCACCCGGGTTTTCGATGTTATCCAGATCCAGATCGCCGCCCTGACTCTGCAGGTAAGCAATTACCGCCTTGATCTCCTTGAGGTTCAGCGAGATCGGTGGTGCATAAACGATCGCCATCTCATTTTTGTAGCCTTCCACCAGGTAAGCGTCGGGCTTGGCCAGACTCTCCACCAGGTAATCGGTACTACTATAGTGAGTGCCTGTTTCTTCGGAACGCTCCTTGGCGCGCTGTTCAGCCCGGGCGCCAATCGGCAATGGGAACTTCTCACCAAACTGGCCAAGATTGGGGCAACGTACCGCGCTTCCTTCCCCACCCAGGCTGTGACAGGTAAAGCATCGGCCCTTACCCCAGAAAATCGCTTCACCTCCTTCCGGCGTGACTTCGACCACGCTGGCCGCTTTTCGTTCACCGCCAGTCATTGCAGTGATCGCCTGCCCAATCCACATGTAAGTACCCAGCACCACCAGCAGAAACACGAATACCCGCACAATGGCATTGGAGCGCATTGTTTTACCCTCCCACTGGCGGGGTTGACGAGGCGGCCGACTCATCAGACACGTCATCGGGTTTATCTGCCGGCTCATCCGGCGCCTTGTTTTTCGCGGCAATACCACCAAGCCAGAACATGAACGCAACCCCGACCATAAATACCAGTACCGCCAGGCTGACCATCTCAGTCATCGTGTAGTTACTCGGGGTGTATGACCAGGGGGAGGTGTCACGCATCACCCCAAAAATATGCCAGTCACCGCGCAAACCGGAACGGATGAAACCCATCAAACCCATATTCATCGTGATCACAAACGTAAGGAGCAGCAAGGCATACTGGCTGCGCACCGTCATCTTGCCCCACTGCAATTTACCCAGTTCCCGGGCGCCCCGGAAAAGGTAGATATCGATGGCTGTCACCAGGATGATGCAGCTGATCAACTGCAAAAATTGCGAGACCGCAATGTTGCGCAGAAACGGCGAGGCCTTCTCCATGACGACAAACCCATACACGCCGAGGAATATCGCCACACTCAAGGCTGTGGCTGTCATGTACAGGCCCTGGGCAAGTTTCCCTCTGTCCCGTAACGCGAGGATGACCGCGAGTACAGCCATCGCACATTCAAAAGCCAACAGGTAGCCCACTGTTCGAAAATAGTGCGCCCGGTCTGCCGGCAAATCAAGTTCAGCCGGATCCAGGTTAAACATCGACAGCGCGTACTGACCCACAATAGCGACGGCAACCAGTCCTGCCAGGGAAATCACGATCTTAGGAATGCGGCCTTGTTGACTGATCGGCACAACGTCGCTCTTGTTGCCACGACGATAGAGAAGAAAACTAAAGAAGGTCGACAGAATGATCAGATTCACGACCGCGTTCTTTGCCGGCATCAAGCCCATAAACTTGAGCGTCGGGTGATACTGGCTACCGCCCATGTCACCCACTTCTCCGCTGGTCAAGGGCAGGTTGTGCGGCGTGAGCCAGATCGCGAAAGAAATAATCAGCGCCCCGAGAATGAATTTGATGTATTTGTAGTAACGATCTGAACCGGGTATCCGGGTCATGCCACTCCACAGGTAATAATTACTGATCAGGAAAAGGGAGCCCACTAACATCGCCTGGATGATGAAAGTCCAGGAGAAGTCGCCCCCCATCATATTGTTGCCCATCACCGCACTGGTGGAATAAACCTCACGACCGAGGTAGTAACCTGCAAAAGGTAGGGGAATGAGGCCGCAGATGGCCACAAAGTTAGCGATGTACCCCATCCAGTCGTAGTGGGCTCGTTCAGCTGGGGTCTTCGCGCCAATAAACTTGACAGCCGCATAAGCCCCCGCGACCAACCCCCCGAATGCCAGGTTGCCCAACATCCGGTGAATCGCAATCGGTGTGGCGAGGATGTTCTCAAACACCTGCCAGACCGTACCAATCAGTTCGCCTTCCTGGTCCACCCCTGCTGGGCTCATCATGAATCCCGCCCAGCTGTTCGCAAGCTGCATGATAGCGGTGCCAGCAATATTGAGCAGGATGCCTATCAGGATGTGCGAGCTTTTCAGGTCACGAAGAATCAGCAGGCCCACCCCCAGCGGCAGGATGTACAACAGCGCAATGAAGGAGCGCGTATCGCCGCGCATCTGCAGGCCGAACCCACCGAACAACAGCACCACTGCAACGCCGATAATCAAAATCCCCAGCCCCTTGAACAACCACTGCAACTTGACAGGGAAAGGGCCGCCCCCTTGCATACGGTTCCAGCCGTAGTAGTACAGGTATAAGAAAAAAGTCTCGGCAAAAAACAACAAGGCATACATGAACATGACATCTTTGAACAAGCCGGCCATGTACCCCATAAAGGTCGGATAAAGCGTGAACAACGCAAACGCGAGCAACCCCCCCAGGGCGGCAGTAGTGGCGTAGGCCACACTCAACAGGCTGGTGAATTCGTAGGCGAGCTTGTCCAGTTTCGAATCGGCACTACGCCAGCCAACGATCTCAACGATCACCGCAAACAGCGGCACTCCGAGAACAAAGGCCCCGAAAAACAGGTGCATCTGCGCCAGAAACCAGATCAATCGGCGCGAGTCGATACCCATGAACTGGCGATACTCGTTGGCCTCCAATGCCAGGGCTTCCGGTGAAATAAGTACCAGCAATAGCACAGCGACCCAGCCGAAGCGGTTCGGACAGCGGCTGATCCGGGGCTGGTTCATTCTTTCTCTCCGGTGATCTGACCTTTAAGCATTGGCTTGGGAATTTCGCGTAAAAAGCGGATCAGCGAGATGATGTCTTCTCGCGGCACTACGTGCTCTACTTCGCTATCGTGGCAAAACTCCCACGGGCCAGCGTAGTGACTCAGTTTTTCCCGACCCTTCGGAATAGCCTCGGAGAGCGCTGGCATGCTCGAGCTATGGCAGCTTTCGCAATAGTCCTGGAACAACCCGTCCCCGCCGATCATCCGGATATAAGTGAGCACCGCAAGCTGCTCGCGCTGGTTCAGTTCCTTGGCCCAAGGCGGCATGGTCGCCCGACCCTCAGCGATACTCCTGAGCAGTTCGGCCTCGGGTTTGTCCAATCGCTCACCCTTGGCGAAATTGGGTGCGCCGGGCAGAATCGGGATGCCATCGTAGCCGTGGCACATCGCGCAGTTGGCGTGGTAAATATCGCGGGCTTCGCTCAAGGCGTCGATATCCGCGGCGGAGATCTCAACAGCCCCGGCCGATACACTGCTCAAAAGCACTACGCAACACAGCAGCGCCCCGACGACGCCGGACGAGCGCGAGATGCACAACTTCAAAGCCGTGGTCGGCCAATGCCGACCCCGTCGCACCCCGATCGCTCCGTTCATTTTTCTGCCACCTGCCTCATTGCATGCTTTGCGCCTTTCACCGGCACCACCTTGCTGGCGGAGTTCGGGGTCCCGGCGTGCCTGATCATGGCCTTTTAGTAAGCAATATCTGTGCCAATTCCAAAAAGCGGCGATAACTTCCCTGTATACGGTTCCTCTAGGCTCCCTTTGTTGCGGCCGGCCGACCAGGATAGAACGATCTGTTCTTTTCACCCGCGAGTGGCTGTGGTCATGAAACGGAATATTCAATTTCTCGTCACTGGGCGCGGGTGCGTCTTGCGGTATCGTGGCCAGACAACGAGTTATTCCTGTTGTTCCTTCTCCCGGCAGCGGTACGGCTTACTGATGCTTTGCCCCTAACGCTGCTGGCTGTGTTGTCACCCGGTAGCGGCCCCGACCGGTGTCGCGTGAATCTCACCCAGGGCATCAATGCAGATCCAATGGAACGCCTCCTGCTCGTCCTCATGCAACAGGTCCAGCAGCCACGTTGTGCTGTCCGAATCGTTCAGTCGCCTGAGCGTAGCTGCTGCCTCATGGCGAAGGCCGGCCGAAAAACGGAACAGATTGGCCTGCAACTGCCGCGAGAGTTGGGGATCCCCCATTGCGGGCGTCAGCCCCGCCATCGCTCTACGACACACGCTGCGATCCTCGTCCGCCAGCATTCGTGGTAGATGCAGTCCCGCCATTTCGCCACCGGTATCTGCCAGCGCCCTTACAGCCCAATCGCGCACAGTCGCTCCGGGATCATCTAACAGTCTGACCAACGCCGCATTCAGCACCGGGCTTTCCAGCCCCTTACCAATGCCCACCAGGGCATCGATCGCAGCGAGGCGCACTTGTTCCTCATCTGACTCAAGGCAACGCAACACTGGCTCAATCGCCGCAGTGTCTCCGATCCGGCCCAGTGCCAGCAGCACCTCACGAGTCAGGCGCTCATTAGCTCCCTTAAGTGCCTCTACCAGCACCGGTACCGAGATCGAACCCGAGTCCGGGTATTCTCCCAACAGGCCCGCTGCCAATACCTGTACCGAGCCAACAGGAACTGGAACCGGCTTGCCGGCGCCAACCTCCGGGTGGGGCGATGGCGGATCAGCATCATCGGATGCACTCAATATGGCAGCCAACGTCGAGCTCTGGGCAGTGTGTCCGCCCACCAGCTCACGTAATGGATCAGCTGCAACAGTGCCTTCGCTCTTTGACTCCACGGAGTCGGTCGCGTCGTCTTCGGGCTCGGTCAGCGCGGGGTTTTCCGGTTGCACGTCAACTTTGACGCGCCGCAGCAGGTCGGATAAGAGCTGCACTGCCTTTTCGGGAGTCATCAATTCCACCAGCCCTGTCAGTGCCGCCAGCGCCACCGCCTCATTGCGATCGAACACGGCACATTCAAGGGCTTCTAAGACTTTTTCATGGTCAAGCACGGTGTCAGCGTCGCACCCATCCGCTTCCAACTGTGTCACCCCGGCGATACGCCCCAAAGCGGCCGCAGCTCGAGCGCGGGTGTTCGCGTGAATCTTCGGGTCCTGTAATATCGTCGCCAGATCACGTTCAGCCCCCGGTCGGCCCAGGGCGCCCAGGGCGGTGACCACCTGATAACGCAGCCTTTCATCTTCCGTTGTCAGCAGGTTGCGCAACACCGGCACCGTCTTTGGGTCACCGCTGTCACCGAGAAGTCTGGTTATCTCGACTTTTAATTCCAGTCCGGCGTCAGACAGCATCTCCAGCAATCGCTCGACAACACCGGGTGCGTGCGTACGGACCAGAATATCAGCTGCCGCAACCTTGACCTGGCTGTCCAAATCGGTCAGCAACAGCGTTAACGGCACCGTCACCATTGGATGCTTAACTTCTGCCAGTGCCTGGCCCGCACTGATTCGTACCGTTGGGTCAACATCCAGCAGTGCGTTGATCAAGGCAAGCACTACGGCGCCTGGCCCTTCTGATTGGCTATCGCTGTGGGCTAAGGCACCCAGCGCATGAGCTGCGCGGCGGCGTGCTAGCGGCTTGGATCCGCCGGCTAGCTGTTCCAGCAAAAAGGCCCGGGCTCTGCTGTCATCCAGTTTTGACAGGACCTCGAAACCGGTTTCCTGCAGATCTTCGTAATCGGGGTCGGAGAGAATCTCAACTACTGGCGTAGTGGCCCGGGGATCGCCAATATCGCCCAGGGCGTTGAGCGCCTGGCTCTGGACCTCTAGAGAATCACCAAACTCCATGTCATCGATCGAAAGATCGAGTTGTGGCAGCCCGTCCTCACGCAAGCAGCGGATCAACGGCTCGACCGCCTGTGGCGCGCCCAGTTTGGCCAGCGCCCGCGCTGCCTCGATACGCACCTCACCCTCAGGATCATTTAATAGGCTCTCAACGAGAGCAGGAACAGCTTTATTCTGGCCTGAACCGCCCAGCATGACCGCGACATCCAGGCGTACATCCGGGTCCGGGTCGTGTAGCAAAGCGATCAGGCACTCAAGCGTCTCCCTATCGTCTACCTGCAGCCGACCCAGCGCCCGCACTGCACAGCATCGCGAGAGCGAGTTATCCCGTTCCAGAACGCCGCGCAACGCCGCCGCCACGACATCCCGTGCCGGGTCTTCGTTCACTGGCAACTGCTCCTCTTCCATCGCTTTACTTCACTGGAGTCGCGTTATGATTATTGCCAATCGCCACGCAGAAATAGTGCGCTCACCGTGTAAGAAGCACAGCTTTGAATGGCCGGTAACTGCCCGGGGCTGAAACTGCCTTGCCTCCCTGGTTTTTGCTTCGCTTGGGCGGATAACCTCACCTAGGTGATATCCCGCCGTTTGAAGCTCATTTGGGAAAATGAGTGCTTGAACGTAGACTCACCGATTCGGGTTACCCGTGCTGAGGCAATCTTGTAACGGTAGTTCATGGTGATCGGATCAGGTACCCGGGGCGTGATCACATTGGCTGGCATTGAGGGTTTGAGGAATTCGCTGAAAGCCACACCCTGCTTGATCGCCGGCGTGACCATGGCAATCGCCGAATACGCCCCCGAGACCAGTTCGATATGGCCGTCTTTCATCAACCCGGAAAACCACATATCGTCACTCTTGACACCCAGATTGAAGTTCTTCTGCACCGGCACCCGACGCGACTCAACAGCGACCAGATCTCCAGACTCAATACCGCGGGCCAACGCATCCGCAGGGTGAATCTCGATGAAATTCATCGGCCAACGCTGCTGGGTGTAGGGGCGGCGTTCGTAGTCATCGAAGCCAGACTCCCACAATTCGTTGATACGCCCGTTGGTAACCCACAGCTCATCACCCTTGGGCTGCATGAACTCGTAAAAATCGGCCCACAGTTTCCAGGGTGACTTCACCAGGTTGAGCTTGCCGGTCTGAGTCTTGAACGCCAGCAGGCGCTTGTTATGCACCGTGGTGGCTTCTGGCCCACTATCGGGAATGTCTTTACGGTTGTAATCGTGCAGGCGCTTGGTCTGGACGATACGGTCGCCGTCCAGTAACAAGGGTGCTTGCAAGCCTTTGGTACCAAAGCCCCGTAGGAAATCGTGGGCGCGCATACCTTTACGCCGGGCTACCACCCGAATGGCGTTATAGTCCTTGCGCGAGCCGCGGCTGAAGCGACAGGTCTCCTCGAAGACCTCGTTACTATCCTTCCAGTCAAATCCCTTGAAGCCCATCTTTTTGGCCAGTGAGGCCGCAATCTTCCAGTCGGGCATGGCTTCGCCCGGGGCATCACAGAACTTGCCGTACAGGCGTACTCGCCGCTCTGAGTTGGCCCGTGTGAAATCTTCCTCACCCCAGCCGGCCGCTGGGAACACCAGGTCTGCGTACTGGTTGCCGATCGGGTCGCGAAGGTAAATATCCTGATTGGCAATCACCATACCGCCCGAGTCGACCCGGCGCTTGAGGGTGTCGATAATGGTCTGCTTGTCGAAACTTCGCACCTGGTGGGGATTGAACTTGGTCAGTTTTTTAAAGGCATCTTCCAATGCCGAAGAACCGGGCATGGCCTGAATCCAGGTGGTCCCCACCACGTAGGCAAAACGCACGTGGCCATCCTCAAGCCAGCGGTCCAGATCCAGTCGGTGGCGCCGGCGGCCCGGCACCTTGTACGGTGATTTCCAGGTCGGGTACTTACCGCCACTGACGCCGCCGCGCTGGTGGCCACCCAGACGGGTCATAATCTGACCTGGCCGGCCACCACATCCGAGTATCACACCTAAGGTGCCGATCGATGCTGTATTCAGGTAGTTGTTCGACCAGTAATTACCCTTCTCAATACAGATCGAGGTCTTGACCCGCTCGCCGTTGGCTTTGGGTTTGGCCATCATCTGCGCAGCAAGGTAGATCTTCTGTGGGTCGATACCAGCGATTTTGGCTGCTACCTCGACTTTCGATTCTTCCTGGGCTAACAGCCATTGCTTCCAATCCTCGAATCCTTTCACCTGAAACTTGCCCCAGGTGGTACGCCACTGCCAGGGAGTGTTACGGGTTCCCTGGCCAAAACCGGAGTCGGTCTCCCACTGATTGGCCACGTGCTTTTTGATAAATTCAGCGTCCTCCCAACCGTTTTCCACGATTACACGCTCGATCGCCATGTGCACCACGGTGTCCGCTCCCGGCACGATATCCAGGTGCAAACCGCCGTGTTTCTCAGCGTAAGCCACCCCGGCGGTGCGCCGAGGGTTAACCATGATGACCTTGGTGTGGTTACCATTAATGCCTTTGAGAATCCAGTGGTTCCACAGCGTGGTCTTGGTCTCGAAAGGATCGGTGCCTGATATCAGCACACAATCCGCCAACGCAAAGTCCTCATGAGAGGCGCCAAAAATGTCGTAGCCAATGTCTACCCACCCGGGGGCTGAATTGACGAACGAAGGATGGTCATGGTGCGCCACCGCAGGGCTGTTAATTGCTTTTAACGCCAGTTTGGTCAGCGCATAGGTGTTCTCAAAGTATTGGTATGAAAAATACTTCATGGCCCAGGCTGACTCGCCATGGGCTTTGATTACGTGGTTGGATACTTCGGCCGCGATGTCCAAGGCAAAATCCCAGGTCACCGGCATCAGCAGATCGTTGATCCGCACCATCGGGTGCTGCAGGCGATCCTGGGTGGGCTTTTGCGGGTTATAGACCTTCTGTGCGATACAACCCCCGCGGATACTGTGGCCCCCACCTACGTTTACCACCCGCGACTTGTGGTCACCGACTACGGCGATATGGTGCATCTTGCCATTCCACTTACCCTGGGTGTATTGGTTGGGCCCCACCCAGCCCCCCTGCCCGGGCCGCAGCGGGTAATTCAGACCCAGTGCATTCTGGTCTCTTTTCGGGCCCCCGCTGGGAGCACCCACCGGCCAGCGGTACACCTTGAAACCACAGGCCATGACACAATAGTCACAGCACGTGGTGATGACATCGGCATCCTTCGGTGGCAGGGGTACCTGGTCCTCTGGTTGATAGAACGGCTGTGAGTCTTTAGCTTTTTTTGACATATCCAGTCACCCCGTGTTCAGGTTATCGAAGCGGCCGTAGATCAGGCCAAGCATGCCGACGGCATAGATATCGTCGCCTTCCAGTTCCAGCAACACCTGCGGAAGGCTCTCGGTTGCATGACCGCCAATGACTATGCCGTGGCGCGTCAAATCGAAACTGGTCTGGTGCAATGGACAAGGTCCGAGCGCCTGATCCGGCGCACTAAACGCATCGGGGCCCTCAAGAGAACCTCCCATATGCGTGCACAGGGCGTTAAACGCGACGATATTCTGGTCTGGGCCAATTCCACCACCAGCCAATGCGTCCAACCGGAAAAGCAGACTATTAGAATTCTGGGCCTCATCCGGATAATTGAATTTGTGTGGCGAATTCAACTTCAGTGCGCTCAATTTACCAATCAACTTGCGCGGATAACGGGCTACCTCAGCCGCCAGGGCCTTACCATCCAGGCCTGGCAAGCCCGGCAACAGCACCGTGCTGACGACTGCTGCACTGCCACCAAAAAGGAATGCTCGACGCGTCATGCAGACGCCTGGTTTTTGAGTATCATCAATCGGATTTGACATGGCTTTTTCCTGTTATTGTTGGCCAGCCGCAGCCAGGTAGCTTTCGAGGCCGATACGTTTAGCGCGGATTTGGGTTAATCCGGGCACATTCGGCAACACACCGTAAGGCGGTACCTCGGGAAGTTTCATCCGGATCTCATCACCACTGATCTCTTCGAGAAAAACCACCAGGGCTTCTTTTTCCTCGTCGCTCAGATTTAACGGCTTTAAGATTGGCGTCTTGTTCTCCAGGCCATGGGTGCCATCGGTGAACTCATTCTCACCACCACCTTCGTTGTAGAAGTCGATTACTTCTTCCAAGGTGTAGAACTGTCCAGCGTGCATATAAGGTGCGGTATAAACGAGGTAACGCAGCGGTGCCGTACGGTGTTTACCTACATCTACTGGCCGCTTGCTAGAAAAATACAGGCCGGCGTCATCCTTCCAATTGCGGTAGTGTTTCTCGTAAACGCCCTTGGCGTAGTTCTCCCAGCGGAAGGTCACGGTGTTGAGCCCCATTTCTTCCCACTCAAATGGTCGTGGTACACCCAGGTTGTAATACTTCTCGTCCGTCAGGGTCGAGCCGTTGTGACATTCGATGCAATTTGCCTTACCCTCAAACAACTGTTTACCCATCACCGCCTGCTCGGATAATGCATCCAGGTCGCCAGCCAGATAACGATCAAGTGGTGTATCTTGCTGACTCAGGGTTCGTTCAAAGGTGGCAACGGCCATCCACGCGTCCCCTAGGTTAGGCTGCTGGGTTCCGAAAACCTCACGAAATTTTTCGATGTAGTACGGTGTCTGACGCAACCTGGCTTCCATCACGTCGTCCTCACCGTTGCCTGCCACAGCCCCTTTGTTGGCGATGGGTGCTTGCGCTTCGAGACTCTTGGCGTTTCCCTGCCAGAACAGTTTGCTCAGATAGGCGGTATTAACAACAGTCTGCGAATTACGCCAGTGAACCGCGCCGGGATATCCGCGCGAGATCGGATCGTTAAACCCCCAACCTTGTTTGGGATCATGGCAGTCACCACAACTGAGGCTGGCGTCACCGGTCAACTTAGGGTCAAAGAACAGCATCATGCCCAGATCCGCTTTCGCTTGTGTAATCGGGTTATCCGGTGGGGCCGGTGGAGGCGGTAACGGTGCCAACGGTGGATCGATGTCTGGGTCACCCGTCGCCAGGGACGCGGGGCTCGCCAGAAACAGTGCCGTAGCCAGAGTCACGACTAACGATAGGGGCATCTGCAGTTGCGCTTTCATGATGTTCTCCACTGGGTTAGTTCGGGACTTCGAGCCAGTTGTCAATGATTTCGTACTCCAGGGGTATGCTGACCTTCTCTGCGGTAGGTGCAGTAGGGCTGCTGAGGCTGCGTAAAAACGCCACCAGTTGTGCCTGTTCTGAACCGTTCAGATCCAGCGGCACAAGTTCAGTCGCCAGAGGATCATCATGGCCGCCTCCGGCGGCATAGAACTCGACCACCTCTTCAAGCGTCTGCAATACGCCGTTGTGCATATAGGGCGCGGTGTAAACCGTTTCCCGTAGTGTCGGAGTGATGAAACTGCCCACATCCTTGTAATCCTTGCTGACCAGGAAATAGCCCACGTCACGGCGCCAGATATCGGCTTTGGGAACACCATGATTGGTGATTACCGCGCGGTAAGCGATGTGTCGCAGGGGGTCGCGGAAGATCTCGAGATTCTCCGGCACACCAGTGTTGTGCGGTCTGCCATCGGAGAAATACGGGCCGTTGTGACAGGCGATACAACCCGCCTTTCCCTCGAACAGGATGCGGCCCAATTGGGCCTCTCCCGACAGCATCCCAGTGTCGAATGGGGTGTTGCTCGAAGTGAGCGTGCGCATGAATGCGTCTAGCGCCTTGCGACCCCTGCCCGAACTGCACTCGCCGTTGAAATTCTCCTGACACATCTGGACATAGACCGGGTCTTGTTTCATGCGCTCGTGCATCAATCGCATGTCCGTGTTCATCATCATGGTTTCAGTTATCTGGTCGCGCACGACATCGTTAAGGTTGGCCCCCATGTGGCCATCCCAACCCCATCCGGTATCAGCAAAGTCCTCCTTGTACGCTACGTTGAGAAGCGTAGGTGCGTTTCGGAAATGGCGGGTACCGGGATAGGCGTCCGACAGCGCCATGGGCTGGCCTTTCTTATCAGTCTGGCGGGTAAAACCCTGGCGTGGGTCATGGCAGGTTGCGCAACTGATGGCGCCGTCTCCTGAAACCCGAACATCAAAAAACAGGCGCTGACCCATCTTTACCAGGTTCGGGCTCGGTGCCTCCTTTTCTGGCAGGGGTCCGATGGGTGGGAAGTTTCCAGCCGGGGCTGTCGTCCCCAATGCCGGCAGAACCGCCAATAGCACAGCACTGACTGCCATGCGGGTAATTCGAGAATTGGGCTTTGGTGATGTCATCTATATCCCCCCTTCTGGTTTACTCGGAGTCGGAGAACATGAAATCTGCGCTTGCTGTCGCACCGGCAGACACGCTGATTTTTGTCTTCTGAATGCCAAAGCGTGGATGCCAAGCCTTGACGGTGTAATCCCCTGATGGCACGCCATCAATGGAATAACTGCCATCCTCGCCGACGACCACCGCGTACGGGTGCCCCGGGGCCATCATGAAGCCGAACATAAAATTGTGGGCCTCGCAGTTCAAACTGATGAATGGCGATCGGCGCGGTTTCAGCTTTTTGATGATGTCACCCGGATCAGGTTGGCCGAAATTGAACATTGTCCGCTTTACTACCCGACCCTTTTCAACGCCAATCATCTCGCGGGTGTTGATGTTGTGCAGGACAGAATCGGGATCCGAATGGCGTATGGTAATCTTGCCGGGCCGGACAACCTGCGCCCATGGGCGAAATCGACAACCCTCCTGCAGTACCAGATACCCCTCTCCCTGGGGCTCGCCCCATTGCTTGCCCGAAGCGATCTTGTCAATAAATACAAAGCTGCCTCGCAACGCGCCGTCTTTGACGTCTACCCACACGACCTCGCGGTAGCCGCTACCATCTTCGTCACACACATCCGGGTTTTTGGTAATGGCGATTCGATCTATTGCGTCCACCGGCAGTTCTCCAGTGAAAGTGACGCGCCCAGAAATGTTCCCACCATCGGTTACTTCGATCTCCTGGTACTGCTTTTTGGCGGCGAGCCCTGCTGGGGAAAACGCCAGCAGTAGGCTCAGCGCCGCCAGCAACTGACCCGAACGTCGAAACATTGACATACCGTACTCTCCTGTTTGGATTGGGTATCTGGGCAGTCGGCATCACAGTTGCCGCCCACCGGTGTGCATGTACCCTAGGAGTAAGCAACAAACGTGCCAGACACTCCAAAGGCGCACAAATTCAAGGAAATTGCCGAGAAACGCACCCCTGGTCTCCCGAGGCGTGCGCCGTAACCAAGGCCGCAATGAACGTATCGTTCAAAGCCAGGCGGGGTAAGGCTACACGGCGTTCACTATGGAGACGGCGGACGGCCCGGCAAATCGCCGGCGCCTTGCGCCCAACCTAGACATGCATGCGTGGTGCGACAAAGGCCCGCACGAGGGCCAAAGGGTCAGGGGTCCTCAGGCTCAGATGCTGAGGCGGCGCCTGGTTCTTGCAGGTTGTACTGATTAATCAAGCGCCGCAAACGTGGTCGGGAAGTGCCCAGAATCTCACAGGCGCAACCACGATGCCAGCCAGTATGCTGCAATACCCGCAGCACGTGCGCCCTTTCCACGTCCTGCAGGCTCAGTCGGGCATCGGTGACCGGCGCAAGCGATGACACCTGTTTGTGCAACTGTGGCGGCAGCAGATCAAGCGTGACTGTGTCACCCGGACACATGGCCACCGCTTTCATCAACAGGTTCTCGAGTTCCCGAACGTTGCCCGGCCAGGTGTAAGCATAAAAGGCTTCCATCACCTCTGCGGAGATAGTCGCAACGCTTTTGTGGAACTCGCGGTTAATCCGCCCAAGCAGGTAGGATATAAGCGATGGGAGGTCCTCGAGCCGATCTTTCAAAGCAGGCACCGGGATATTGACCACCTGAAGCCGGTAAAACAGGTCTTCACGGAAGCGGTTATCGGCAACCAATTGCTTCAGGTTCGCGTTGCATGCCGAGATGATCCTGGCATTCGTTTGCCGGCTTTCCTTGCCTCCCACTGGCAAGTATTCTTTCTCTTGGAGCACTCGCAGCAACTTGGCCTGGATGTTGGGGGAAAGTTCCCCCACCTCATCAAGAAAAATCGTGCCGTCCTGGGCCAGGGCAAACTTTCCTGGCTGACTGCTGATTGCGCCGGTGAATGCCCCTTTCTCATGACCGAACATGTCAGACTCCAGCAGGGTCTCGACCAGTGCTGCACAGTTGATAGCAACAAACGGGCCATCCGGGGTCGGACCCGCCCGGTGCAGATTTCGCGCTACCAGTTCCTTCCCGGTACCGCTGGCCCCCGAAATATGCACGGTCACCGGCTTGCGTGCTATCAGCCCAATAGTCTTGAAAACTTCTTTCATCGGCCGACTATTACCAATCATGGTGTAACCACGATGACTTGTCTGGTGTTCCAACACCAGTTGCAGCCCCGCCACATCACTCTGGCGGCGGTTAATCGCTCGCTCCACTGCCTGGTCCATCTCTGAAATATCAATGGGTTTGGTGATGTAGTCATCGGCACCACGCTGCATTGCCGTAATAGTGCTATCCATGTCATCGAATGCAGTGATGATGATCACCGGGGTCTGCCCAAAGTGGGTCTTGAAATCGGGTAATGCTTCCAAACCACTGCGGCCGGGCATGCGGATATCCAGAATAATCAGGTTGGGGCCAAAAGATTCAGCCGCGCTCATGCCCGCGGCAGCATCGTGAGCTATCTCGACCTCGTGGGTTGCACGGAAGTGCAGCTGCAACGTACGGCAGCTGGCTACATCATCATCGATGATCAGGATTTTAGCCATCGGCCTTGGTGATCCTCGCCTCACCGGCAATGCCCCCAGGCCCTGCGGCGAGAGCAACCGGTGTATCGGCTTGTTTGTCAGGCTTTTGTAACGGCCGCGTCGGCAAGATAATGGATGCCCGAGCACCACCGACAGGCTCGTTTTCCAGAGTCACAATGCCGCTGTGGGCTCCGATGATCTGGCGAACGATGGTCAAGCCAAGCCCGGTTCCCTTGGCCCGACTGGTAAAAAAGGCATCAAATGCACGACGGCCGGCTTCGGCGTCCAATCCGGGCCCATTATCTATTATCTCGATCCGGATCACAGGAGTTTCCTCACCCAGATCGAGGTGGGTTCGGACGCTAATCCGGGGGCTCACCGTTCCTGCTTCAGCACAGGCCTCAATCGCATTCATAATCAGATTGGAAACGACTTGTTGCAAGCGGTGTGAATCACCATAGATGGTCGGTAGTGAAGGCTGGTTCCAGGCGTTCAGTTGTACCTGGTAACGTTGAAGTTGCTCTTGGCAAAGGAGAATGGTCCTTTCTATGGTTTTGGTGATATCAAACCACTCCCGTTTGAGCACCGGCGGGCGCGAGTAGGCAAGCAGTTCGTTCAGGATATTTTCCATGTACTGTACCTGTTCCAATGCAATAACGCGCAATTCCTCATCGCCAGAATCAGAGCCCTTGTCAGAGGAGCGGCTCATGATTTGCAATCCCATCTTCACCGAAGACAAAGGATTGCGAAGATCGTGAGCGACCATCGCGGCCATACGACCCACCGTAGCGAGGGCGTGAGTTTCAACAACCTGCCGGTTGCGTTCCTCCAGTTTGTGCTTCAGTGTTTCGTGCACGGTCAGGTCAATAATGGAGCTAAGCACCATGATCCCGTCTTCGGTGTCTATCGGATTAAGGCCAATATCCACCGGGATTCGGTGTCCGTCACGGTGTTCACCAAAAAGAGCTACTCCGGTTCCCATTTCCCGGGTCGCCGGCGCGCGCCGATATTCTCGGCGCAGGCCTGCATGATGCTTACGTGCCTGCTGGGGCACTAATATCTCTATCGGCTGGCCGAGGATTTCCTCGCGACTGTAGCCAAACATCTGCTCGGCCCGAGAATTAGCCAGGACAATCAGGCCATCAGAATTGGACAGCACCATCGCGCTCGGCGCAGCTTCCACCGCCAGTTTGAAATTTTTCTCCAGTCGGGTCCGCTCAGTGATGTCCTCTTTCGTAGCCAAAAAATGAGTAATCTCACCGGCCTCGTTACGCAGTGGCGAAATCCGAGCTGTCTCAGAATAGACTTGGCCACTCTTTTTCCGGTTATAAAAAACCCCTTTCCAGTCACGACCCGCTTTGAGATTCGCCCAGAGTTGCCGGTAATCCTCTGGCGGGGTCTTACCGGATTTGAGAATGCTCGGTTTACAGCCGAGCACCTCCGCGCTGCTATAACCTGTCAACTCACTGAATCGTGCATTAACGTATTCAATGTGACCGTCGATATCGGTAATCATCACCGACACCGGGCTTTGCTCGGTGGCGACAGCAAGCCTGCGAAACCGCTCATCCTCCGGCAATTCCTGCCGCGGCACAGCACCGAGATAGACCACGCCCGTAACTACACCGGCGCTGTTACGCTGTAACGACTCGCTCCAATTCAACCGATAGTTATCGCCGCCGCGCCCATAGAGGCCGGCGTCCAGCAAGCCGGGATCCCGTTTGCCCCCGGATAATTCCCGAAGGCGCGCACGGCAGGCCTCACCTGCCGTCGGGGCGACCAGGGTGTCAATCCGGGACTTGCCCAGCAGGTGCGCTCGAGAATAGCCCGAATACTCCAACACCGAATCATTCACAAAAACGATATGGTCAGAAAGGTCTGTAGCAATCACGGGATTAGGTGCATATTTGAGCGCCTCAACCAATGGTTCACACTGTCCAAGCCATACCCGGGCACCCAACTGTGCTGCCCGCACAATACCGTAGCCGACAGTTGCGAGCATTACCAGGAGAAGCAGAAGTCCATAGGCTATAAGATAATTTCCCAAACCCAACTCCTGACGCAGTAACCCGGCGGGAAAAAGCGACACCACAAACCAGGCCGGCGAAGAAGTTTCGAGTACACCAGCCGATGAGAGGGAGTTAAGCCGGGTAAAAGTAAACATACCGCGGCGGTTGAGGTGGGTACCAGAAACCTGTTGCGCCATCTGTCGCCAGATTGTGGGGTAGTGATTCTGGAACCGGGCATCTGAGTCGTAGGCGAAACCCCATTCGAGTTCCTGGCGTGGGTTACTGAGCCAGTAACCCCGTTGATCCAGTACCGTCAGTCGATCACCGGCTGCTCCCATACCCGCCCTGAAGATCTCGGCCAGTGCCTCACCACGGTAATTAATCAGGACTACGCCACGGGGGTGACCACCATCATCAAATACCGGTGTCGCAACCCGGAACATGGGCCGCGGAACCGCTTCGGACTCACCCCATTCGACATTGACATCAACCGGCGAAATATAGATCTGGCCCGCCTCCAAATCACGAGCTTGGGTGAAATAGTATCGCTTGGACTTGTCCTGAAGATCCTGTCGCTCTACCACCTCGAGTCCCTCCGGGCTCAGGTTGATTCGTACAATTTCCCGGCCGGGGTAGTTGAGGAGTCGAATCTGGTCGTACATCGGCCGTTCCCGAGCTAGTGTGCTGAAGTACTCAGCCAGGGTCCCGGCCCGTGAATCCCCAAGAGACGCGGGAACGCCGACCCGTTCAACAATCTGGGCTAATATCCGTATGTCAGAGACGGCGCTGGCGAGCGCCCCTTGAATGACCAAGCGAGCCTGATCCACCACCAGGCGCTCTTGCTGGCGCTGGTCTTCCCGGAATCTCTTAAGGTCCAGGAAGTACTGGCCGACCCCAATCAGGATGACCGTCAATGCAATAACCAGCAACAAGACCGCCGACTCGATCAGAGCGCGATTACGCGGATTCTGTACGGTCGGCTTCGTTCTCACAACACCAACCGGAGCCAATGCCCCGGTCCCGATCGAAGTTGGCACGCCAAGCCAGGCATTACGACAACCCTGACCCAGATACCTGGGCAGCAAAAGGTTTATCTTTCTGGTTGCCATTACCGCCCCGCACGGGCCGGTAGCGCGCGGCGCCACTATGCGCTTCATCGGCGATCCGCTCTGCCAAAGCCGCACCCTGAGCCAACCGGTCACGCACCGACACGCCACCGCTGTAGGCGCCACACAGGTGCAAGCCTGGAGCGCCCCGCAACTGCTGATGAATTGCCTCAAGCCGCTGCGAATACGCGCCGAAATACAATGGCAGCCCCTGGGGGTGGCGATCGATCCTGGTCATCGTTGGGTCGGCGCGTAATCCCAGAAGGGAGGACAGATCTGTCGCCACCTTATCGATGACTGTTGTATCGCCATCGGCCAACGCTTGCGGTTGGCGTGCTCCCCCGAGGTAACAGCTAAGGAGCACATGGCCACTCGGCGCCCGCCCTGGCAACACCCCGGCTGGCCAAAGGCAACCATTGATTGATCGACCTTCACAGCCGGGCACCAGGAAACCTGTTCCGTCCAGCGCGTGTTCCACGTCACCGCGCTCGTACCCCAGATGTGCCACCATCACTGGCGCATAGCGGATTCCCGCCAGTAGTCCGGCAAGCTCCGGGTCAGCGTTCGCCAAAAGTTGGGCTGCAGTTGGTGCCGGTGTGGTCAAAACCAAATGCCGGGCCTGCACCACGGTGCCATCCGCCGCCTGTGCCTGCCAACCCTCAGTGCTGCGACTGATCACTGCAGCGGTACGGCCCAGTTGCGGTCGAACCGTCGCTGCGAGAGACTCGGCCAGACTTTGCATTCCACCCTGAAAACTCACCGCCGTGCCAATCGATCTTCGACCGCGCCGCGCCAGGCGTTGACACACGATCCCGGCAGTAATACTGCCGTAACGTGTTTCCAACCCGGTTAGTCGCGGCAGGGTTGCACGAGCCTCGGCCCGCTCCGGGTCGGATGCCAACGACGCGGCAACATAAGGCTCGATTCCATAGCGCAGGACTTCCCCACCGAAACGTCGACGCACGAAGTCAGCTACGGTTTCGCCCAGTTGGTCTCGCCGCGGCATAAACGGCTCAAGCGCCATACGAATCCGTCCCGTGGTACTGAAAAGCCCCGACCCCAGGGCTCGGGCAACCGACACCGGCACGCGCCGCAACACCCCATCTCGCAGTAAGTATCGCGCCGCATCCGGTTGTTTCTGCAGCAGCAGCGGGCCGAGCCCTAACGATTCGATGACGTGAGTTGGATCTCCAGCAGGGTCCATCAGCCACGTCGCGCCTGCTTCGGTAAGCCAGCCGTGTCGACGTACCGACCGGATCTTGCCTCCAGCGCAGGGTCCTCTTTCCCACAGCGTCACATCCAGCCCATGACCCTGCAAATGCCAGGCTGTCGCCAGACCCGAGATTCCACCCCCGATTACAAGTACGTCCTGCATTTCACCCATAGCGCTTACCGCCACTCCCGTGGTGGCCCTGCCGGACCAAAACGCCGGGCTGCCAGAGTTTTCAGATGATTAGGGGTCACACAATTGTGCCCCTGCTCCTGGGCAAAGACTTCGGCACGACGACGAATCATCTTGCGCAACGGTGCGGGAATCCGGGCAAGGCGCTGTTCGGCCGCAACCGTCCAGCGTACAGCCCCGCCGGCGTGCCGTGGCAATGGTGCAATAACGCCTTCCCCAACCGGTTGGTAACCACAAGCGGGGTCCTCACCCATGAGCCCGTGACCTTGTGCCAATGCCCCGGCCCGGCAACCACCGCAGAGCAAGCGGTATTCACAAACACCACACTTTCCCGAGAAACCCCCCTGGCGCAGTTGTTGAAGTGTTGGCGACTGCTGCCACAGACTAGCGAGCTCGCTGTCGCGCACGCTACCCAGCACATCCGGTATGTACGGGCAAGCCGTCAGTTCTCCATGGCTGGTCACCCGACAGTAATGGGTGCCCGCTATACAACCGTCACCTTCCGACCCACTGATCAGATTCGTCGCAGAAGGCGCGGACTGGGACAAGGCGACCCGCTTGAACTGTGGGGCGCAACGCGGTCGGACGATAAATTCCGGGTACTGCCGCTGCAATTCCACCAGTTGTTGTAGCACCTGTTCATGTTGGGTCCAACTCAGGCGGCTCGATGCCGTACCTCGGCCCGTACAGATAACGAAGAACACGTTAAGCACCCGGGCACCGCTTCGTGCCGCAAACCCGGCTATACCCGGCACCTCGTCAACCGTGTCAGGCGTTACTGTGAAGTGCAACTGAAAATCGAGTTCGCGTTCCCGGCAATGCTTAATCGCAGCCATGGTCCTGTGCCAGGCGCCCGGTAGACCCCGGAAACGGTCGTGCCGTTCCGGATCCATTGAATCTAGGCTGATACCTATTCCGGTGACACCGGCTGCTTGGAGCGCCGCTGCCCGCCTGCGGGTCAGCATGACGCCATTAGTGCCCACCACCATAACCAAGCCACTGGCGACGCCGTGCCGGCATATCGTCTCCAGATCCGCCCGCACCAACGGTTCGCCACCGGTCAACACAACCATGGTCGAATGACCCATTGCGCCAACCTGATCAAGCACTTGACACACCGCCTCGGTATCCAGCTCATCCGGATCTGATTGCTGCAGCGAATCTGCATCCAGATAGCAGTGGGGGCAGGCAAGATTACATCGGCGGGTCAGATTGAAAGCCAGTAGCCGCAGTTCGTTCACACTTTCACCCCGACCGGGCTTAACTCGGCGTACCAGAGTCGTCAACAGATTGGTACTGACTCGGATGGTGTTCGCTGTGAAAACTACCGCTGCCGGCCCAGGTAGCGCGGGCATGACGCAGCACCTCAGGGGTCACTTCGGCAAGCCCCAGATCATGGGCACAACGTTCCATCTCCCGGATGACCATTCCCCGCACAAAATCTGGAATCTTTGCTACCGTAGCTTGTGCTTGCGGCTGCCACGGCAAGGTGGTCGCCAGCGCCTCTGACCCGGCTGCCCATTGCGCATACTTTCCTTCGATCACCTCCTCGGTAATCTCGGTTTGGCCCTCACGTGCAGCAAAAGCCTCAATACGATGACGCGTCAGATCCCGCATAAAGCCAGCCGGGACCTTTTTCAGCCGTTGTTGGGCGTCTTCACTCCAGTCCATCTGAGCCGCGCCGACGGCTGCCGATCGGTCGACCCTGTCGTGGCCGAAGGGGCACTTGGACTGACCCGGCTCCCCAGCCCCTCCGACAAAATGCGCGACGTGCTCCGGCAATACCAGTTCGGCACCCTGACGGCGGGCATACTTCTGTGAGCGTGCGCGGATATTGTCCTGCTCTCCAGGGTCACTGATCTTATTCAGTTGTGCCTCGGCCTGCGACGACCAAGGCATCGGACCCACCGCTGCGGGCTGCTGTAATTCACCCCGCGCATCGGCCTCAACGATATCGTGCATCGCCCGGGTGGCATGGGCCGGACACAGTGTGGCGGTGATCTCCTCCACCATCCCGGCCGTAATTACGGTATGACCACGCTGACTCGCCTCGCGCAAAATCGCAGTCCGGGCCATGGCCTGGGCGAAATCCGGAACCCGGGAAATACTTTGTTCCGCCTCAACGGTCCAGGATGTGGTTACCTCGGCCACCGCTTCTACCGGCGGCTGGTATTCACGTTGGCTAACCAACACAGCACAGTCCGCATCGCGCAACAGATGTTCCGTGTTGCCACCGATATCCAGACCCGGGTCCGCATGTACGCCGAGCTTTCCCATGATCAGCAGTGAGGGTTTAACAGTTTGAAGATACCGGGCGATGGCATCATGCGGTTTGCCATCCAGCAGTTGTACGGTCACTTCGATACCGTGCCCCGCCACGATAGTCTCGGCCACATCGAGATGGCCCTGGTAAATCTTGGCCAGGCCAGAATCAATGATCTCCTCATGTAACTTTTCCTGCTCCTGGAACCGGAATATCTTGCTGGCCCGCTCCGACAACACCCCGGCAATGCGATTAAACGCAACGTAGTGATAATAAGGATCGAATGCCGCGACCACATGCAACGGGCAGTGCCAATAGCGAGCCAGGTTGAGCGCAGTCAGCAATCCGCCCCAAGCCCGGCTCGAACCATCTACCGCCACCACGATCGGCCCGGTTGCCAAACTCGCCTCCGGGTTCTTGACCACCAGGGTGTCGATCTCCGCCCTGCGGACTACCCGGGAGCAAACAGTACCCAGGCGCTCTCCGGGAACTGCTCCAAGGCCACGCGCCCCTATTACTAATAAGTCATGGTTACCGCTGTTGGTGGCCGCTGTGAGAGCCCGGTAGTTCTTTCCTTCCAGCGCCTCGCGATGAAACTCCACCTGGGCCTCTCCACAAACCTGTGCCGCGTGGTCGAGATACGAGTCGGTGATGATGGCCAAACCCCGGCTAATGAGATCATCGTGAACATCCCGTTGCCGTTCCAACTCCTGCTCCACACGAAACTGCTCGGGCAGCCCTCCTTCCATCTGCCGGAAACGCCGGTCATGCAGCATCGCGGCGTAGGCGTGAGTTCCGGTCACCCGGGCGTTCGACAAAGCTGCGATTCCGGCCGCCTCGACAGTGGCACGATTGGCGTGATCGGAAGCGTCCAGCGCCAACAGAATGTTCTGGTATTCAGGGAGGGCTGTCGTCTCGGGGTGCGGCCGCAACGCGGCGGAGGCAATCGGAGCGCTCATGGTGCTTATCCTTTGTGTGGTAGGTAACTGACGCGACTGCACCGTCGCGTTCTTCAGTTGGGACGCAAGAAACATGCCAATTGCCGAGAGCTCCGGTAACGCCTGCTTCTCACCGTTTTCAGGAATCCTAAGTGAACACTCTATTCAATATGCTGTCTTGACCTCTATCAACTGAAACGAAATGTTCAATAAAGATTTGTTCGGGCATCGTTCGGTCGAAACCCGCCAAAAGTGACGGGCTATGCTTGACCCGAGCCAAATTCCTGCCTGGCCGGCCGGCAACCTACTGGGATTAAAGATCGCCATTGAGAGTGGCGCCGATCCGGCCACGATTTTGGCCGCGGTACTCCGGTGCCCGACACGCTCTTTGAATACAGTTTTGCGGAGCTATTGTGCGAAAGGCCTACCGAAGTTACCCGCTGTCTCAGCCATGATCTGCAAGTGCCCGCGCGAGCGGAAACTATTCTGGTGGGATTCGTGCTGCCGGATGAAACAGCCGAAGAGGGGCCATTCGGGGATCATAGCTATTAGAAAGTCACAATAGGATTTGTCTAAAGCGCGCCAATCGGCCAGGTGAATTCAGACCCCAACCAGATCCAGCTTCATCCGAACGATCAAGGGGATAATCTGGCCATAGGGATCGGCCAGCTTTTCGAGCAAAAGCACTCGATCCTTCGCTTCGCTAAAATTGCGACGCACGATTAGTGGTAGAGCCCAGACCAGAACAAACCGGGGTGTTATCTAATGATGGTCTCTGATCTGGCCGACTCACGGATCTCGCTGGCAGCAACACTAATCAAGCGCTCTCGCCAGATCCCGGCACAGGTCCTCGGGATCCTCCAGGCCCACCGACAATCGAAAGACTCCATCTCCCGCGAATTCACGGTAAGCCCTCAGCGCATCGCCTGTAAGATGGTAACTGGACGCCATAAGGTCATCGGTTCCCAGCCAACAGATCAGACTGCGGTGATGCCCTAGTGAAACGGCGTAATGGATTATCTGTAGTTCGGAGATCATCCGCGAAACTCTGTCCGCCCCTTCATTCACCTGAAAAGAAAGCATTCCGGAAAAATTCTTCATCTGTCGTTTGGCCAGTTCATGGTGTGGATGACTGGCAAGTCCTGGATAGAGTACTTTGGTCACTTGTGGGTGCGACTCTAAAAACTGTGCAACTGCCAGCGCATTCGCCTGATGTGCCTGCATTCTCAACGGCAAAGTTCCCAGGCCTCGGTTAATGAGCCAGGCGTTAAACGGGCTGATCACACCACCCATATGTATCTGGGCATCAGTCTCAATCGACCGCATATCGTCCTTAGAGGCAAGTACTGCGCCGCCCATAGCGTCACCGTGCCCGCAGCAATACTTGGTGAGTGAGTGAATGACATAATCAGCACCAAGCGTGATGGGTTGCGTAGCTATAGGCGTAGCAAAGGTCGAGTCGATCGCAAGACGAGCGCAAAAGTGGTGGGCGACCTCGGCTACTGCTTGAATGTCAGTAATCCGCATAGCTGGGTTGGCCGGGGTCTCCCCCCAAAGCAAACTGGTCGATTGGGTAACCGCTTGCTCAACCGCGTCGAGATCCGAGAAGTTCACGGTCACCACCTCTATCCCCATGCGCGCTAGATTATTTCGAGCGAATTCCGCCGTCCCCGGATAATTGGCATCACTCATGACCAGTCGCTCGCCGGATTTAAGGGCGCTCAGTAAGACTGCCGCCGTCGCTGCCATTCCCGAGGCGAAACAGCGACACGTTGGCGCCTGTTCAAGCGCTGCCAGCTTATCCTCCAACTGGCGTACCGTCGGGTTGCTCCACCGGCTATAGACATAGGGCGCATCCTCGGGGATATCGTAAGCGGAGAAACCAGCAGGTTCATCAAGCACAAAAGTGCTCGACATCACAATATTGGGTGCCGATGCGCCCGTTATCGGATCTGGGCCTTCGCCAGCATGGACTGCCATAGTGCGTGGCCCGACAGATTGGTTACTCTTTGGTGTAGTCATTGCGGCTTCTCGGATTAGCTGTTTACTGCTCTTTTGCCTGATGGTTGCCAGGGTTGCCGAGGCTGCTGGTGCAAAATAAGCGCCACGCTTACTCACGTTCGGTGCCACTGACTGAAAACGCTTGGGCCCAGTTATTCAGTGTTGCCCACCGACCCGTTCATGTAATGGACTGTTGCGTGGAAAATGAGCCAACAGAAATTCCATCTGGTCGGCCAGGATCTGCTTTCCAGAAAGGTAGATGTATTCGGCATGGGTCGGTACAAATGGTACGGCGAGCAACTGCATACCGACCTCTTCGGGTCTGTTATTGCCCTTATGATGATTGCAGCGTTTACAAGCTGTTACCACATTCTGCCAGCTGTCACGGCCGCCGCGGCTCACCGGTTTGACGTGGTCTCGCGACAGGTCAGAACTGCGAAAATGTCCCCCGCAGTACAGGCACAGATTGGCATCACGACGAAAGAGTGTGATGTTATTCAAAGGTGGTGTGTAGGACGGAAGGCGTCTCAAGTGAGCCTGCGAGCGTCCGACGGTACAGATAATTGAATGCACTGCAAGCGTGCTTTGCTGGCCAGAGCGGGCATTGATGCCGCCATGCACCGTACACAGCACTGACCCCATTGGATAGAGAATCTGTTCTAGGCAGTGTAGACGAGCAGCCTCTTCAAACCCGACCCATTCAATTGGCATGCCGGCTACATCTGTTCTCAAAATACGCAGGGCTGAATCGATCATCGTTTTTTCATAACTGGACTGACGTTAATGTGCTTCAAAACGCTGGCCTAATCAATACCCGGGCATATCCTATCTGTAACCGCCGGCAACATTGTAGGTTACTAGGCCGATGTCGTTTTTCAATTAAGTGATTTCCAAAGCTTAGGATGTAACTTGCCAACAAGTTGATGTCAGGCCCCCAATACCGCACCCAGCGTAATTTATTCCACCTGCAGTCGTGGGACAGGCTGTTCGTTTATCGGCAGGTGAATTAACGCCGCACCAAGACCCAAAATGATGCCCGCTTGCCACATGAGATCGTACGATCCGGTCAGGTCATAAATATAACCACCCATCCAAACACCGATAAAGCTGCCGATCTGGTGGCCGAGAAAGACAAATCCGTACAGAGTCGCCATATACCGTATTCCAAACACCTGGGCGATAATCCCTGCTGTCAGCGGAACGGTCGATAGCCACAATAGCCCCATGGTCGCGGCAAAAATATAAATCGTAAGCTCGGACTTGGGCGCAATTAAAAATACCAGCAGCGTCACTGCTCGAATCGCATAAATGCCACTTAGACCCCATTTCTTACTGAAGCGCTGACCAAAGGCCCCAGACAGCAATGAGCCGGCAATATTGAATATTCCAATAAGGGATATAGCGATCGCCCCTACCATCGAACCCAGGCCGAGATCTGATACGTATACGGGCAAATGAACCGTGATGAATGCCACATGGAATCCGCAAACAAAAAACCCGGCAGTAAGCAAAAGAAACCCCCGATGAGCAAATGCCTCCCGCATCGCTCCGATTGAGCCCGTGTGCACCACGTTCTCATCACGCACACGAGGATCATTGGGTAGCATGAATGCAAGCGGGATGATCAGGCAGACCGAAACAGCGGTAACAACCAGGGCCGACGACCAACCATGGCTCGATATCATCCCTTGTGTGATCGGCGAATAAAGCACCTGTCCCACAGATCCCGCGGCGGTGCACAAACCCATAACCAGCGAGCGCCTTTGTGCCCCGACAACCCGCACCATGGTAGCGGTCACAAGTGAAAAAGACGTAAAGGCTACACCGGTACCAACAAGAATTCCGCCGGCCAGATACAAAGACCCGGAAGATTCGACCCAGGTCATACCGAAAGTGCCAAGCGCATAGATGAGGGCGCCCCCGATAACAACCCACAACGGCCCATAACGATCTACCAGGATACCTGCGAGCGGCAGGCAAATCCCCCAAAAAAGATTCTGCAGCGCCATGGCAAGCGCGAAAGTCTCGCGGGTCCAGTTAAGATCGAAGGTCATTGGCCCCAGGTACAGCCCGTAACTGGAACGGGCGCCAAAACCAACCAGTGAAATAAGGCAGCCACCCAGTAACACCACAAACGGTGTTTGCCATGACTTGGCAACTAAACGATAGTCAGAGATCACAATGGGAGTCCATAGTCACAACTGTAAATTCATTATTTGCGGCCTTTATTCAAAACATTTCAACTGTCAAACGGTTATGCTGAAGATATATAATTGTGAGCCTCAGTTTAACCGCTGAACCCTTCTTGCTTGCTTGCTTTTATGGAATCTTTCCCAATAGATTACCAACGGGTTATCGAAACATTCGATTTCCTGAATGATTGGGACGCCCGTTATCATTTCATTACCGAGCTCGGTGAAAAACTGCCGGATTTTCCCGATTCCAACCGGGTCGAGGCGTACCTTGTTCCCGAGTGCATGAGCACGGTTTTTATCCAGGCCATACGTGATCCCCAAGGTCGCTATACGTTCCGGGGGGACTGCGATACATCTACCGTCAAAGGGGTCGTGGCAATCCTATTGGCAATGTTTCACGGCCAAACAGCCCAGGAGATTGCCGATTTTGATGCGGACGCCGGTTTTGAAAGGCTGGGACTTTTCGATCACTTAAGTCCGACCAGGCATGTCGGCGTCTACGCCATGGTGCAGCGTGTCAAACGCCAGGTCGCCGCGCTGGAGGCGGGAGTATCCTAGGCTCAGGCACTATTGCCTTCGACTGCTAAAGACGCGGGCAAGCTCGCCACGAGCGCAGCTTTGTCGAGATAAAGCCGGGTATCAGGCCAGGGACGCACTGGTCGGAAGTTCCCCACGGCGGCGGCGCTCAACCAAAACATCCAGCCAGTCCGGGTCCATTTCAGGCACCGAGGACAGCAGCAATTCGGTATAGGGGGCATGTGGAGGAGTCAGAATCTGCTCCTTAAGCCCCTGCTCGATAACCTGTCCTTGATACATCACCACGATATGATCAGCGATCGCTCTGACCGTAGCCAGATCGTGCGTAATAAACAGGTAAGAGACGCCAAGCTCATTTTGAAGATTTTGCAGGAGTTCCAGGATACCTTCGGCCACCAACTGATCAAGGGCTGAAGTGACCTCGTCGCAGATGATTAAATCCGGGTTTGCAGCCAATGCCCGTGCGATGCACACCCGCTGCTTTTCTCCTCCTGATAATTGCCCTGGATACCGATCGACATAGTCCAACGGTAATTCGATCTGCAGCAACAGTTGGGCGACCCGCGCGCGTTTTTCTTCTCCCCCAAGGCCAAGGTAGAACTCCAGAGGTCGGCCAATGACCTCGGAAACCTTCTGCCGCGGATTCAATGCGACGTCAGGCATCTGATAGACCATCTGAATCGCCCGTAGCTGATCCTTGGAACGAGCCCGCAGCACTTGCGGCAACCGATTACCCTGGAAAGCCACGGAGCCCTGACGTGGCGGCAACAGGCCAGTGATAACCCGTGCCAGCGTACTCTTGCCACTCCCGGACTCACCCACCACCGCGACAGTCTTCCCCCGAGGCACTTTGATCGAGATATCTTTCAATACCTCTTCGTCTGCCTGGGGATACCGCGCTGTAACTGAGGTCACTTCTAGTATCAGATCCTGGCCAGTTTCTCCTTCTTTTTGCTCACGCAAAGAGCGCACCTCCAACAAGCGCTTGGTATATTCCTGTTTGGGATCGCGCAACAGTTCTCTTGCATTACCCTCCTCGATGAGATCGCCGTAACGCAGTACCATGATGCGATCTGCCATCTGCGCGACAACTGCAAGGTCGTGGGTAATATAGATCGCCGCTACGCCCCGGGCTCGCACCGCCTCTTTGATGGCCGAGAGAACCTCGATCTGGGTAGTGACATCAAGCGCCGTCGTTGGCTCGTCAAAAACAATAAGCTGTGGATCACACCCCATAGCCATTGCGGTCATCGCTCGTTGCAATTGACCACCGGATACCTGGTGAGGAAAACGTTCACCAATTTGGTCCGGGTCTGGTAGGTCGAGCTGGCGATACAGTTCCCTGCCGCGCTTGGCAGCTTCATCCGGCCGCATCTTGCCGTGTTGCACTGGGGACTCGGTAAACTGATCAATCAATCGGTGCGCTGGATTGAAAGCAGCGGC
>Ga0209252_1000084_pt1 | contig 73727 bp, 66 predicted proteins | sample SaaInlV_135m_DNA_3_FD_184673 | JGI IMG/M metagenome (GOLD analysis project Ga0209252, IMG submission 184673) | Marine microbial communities from expanding oxygen minimum zones in the Saanich Inlet - Saanich Inlet SI074_LV_100m_DNA (SPAdes) (version 2) | ecosystem: Environmental > Aquatic >... | reverse complement strand
CAAGCCCTGGTGGCCTGAATCACCTGGGGGTGGTGGTGGACGACCTCAACCTAGTGGAGGCTCGAGTAAAAAAAGCCGGTTTCGTCACTCACTCACATGCCGACTATGAACCAGGTCGCCGATTTTACTTCAACGACCACGACGGTATTGAAATCGAAGTAGTTTCGTATTCTTAATTGTCGGGATGAGAGGATTCGAACCTCCGACCCCCTGCTCCCAAAGCAGGTGCGCTAGCCAGGCTGCGCTACATCCCGTAGCCCCCAAGCCTAAGGGGCGACTAGCGCACTAGGACGCTTTAGAGTAGGGTTCTTTTTATACTTGGAGTAGGAGGAATAATCGTGCGCTTACACAGATCAGGAGTTTTAATTCTGACGGTTTTAGCAGTTTTAAGCGCTGCAATGGCCACCCCAGCCGGAGCTCTTGAAGCGTGGGAAGCCACCACCGAAGCAGAGTGTGTAGAAGCAGGCGGCGAGTGGGATGGTGCGTACTGCAACGAGATTTGGATAGATGATGGTTCGGTTTGGTCTGCTACCAATGAAACGGATTGTGTTGATCGTGGTGGTGAGTGGGATGGTGCGTACTGCAACGAGATTTGGATAGATGATGGTTCGGTTTGGTCTGCTACCAATGAGACGGATTGTGTTGATCGTGGTGGTGAGTGGGATGGTGCGTACTGCAACGAGATTTGGACAGGTGATGACGGCGTTGGAGACGGCGACACTTGGGTGGATTGCGGCGACGAGGCTTGGTATGACGAGGTTGCCGACAGTTGTGTTCCTTGGGATGATGGGCCTTCTGGGACGGTGCCTCCCGGTAATGGAGGAGGCGATGATTCGATTTGGGACGATGGTTCGGTTTGGTCTGCTACCAATGAAACCGATTGTGTAGATCGCGGTGGTCAGTGGAATGCTGAGTGGGAATATTGCGAAGAGATTTGGATAGATGATGGTTCGGTTTGGTCTGCTACCAATGAAACCGACTGTGTAGACCGCGGCGGTCAGTGGAACGCTGAGTGGGAATATTGTGAAGAGGGTTACGTTGACTATGGCGATGTTTGGTCGGCCACCAACGAAACCGACTGTGTAGACCGCGGCGGTCAGTGGAACGCTGAGTGGGAATACTGCGAAGAAATATGGGAAGACGACGGATCGACTTGGTCGGCCACCAACGAAACCGACTGTGTAGACCGCGGCGGCGAATGGGATGCTCTCTACGAGTACTGCTACGAGGCTTGGGAAGATGATGGGTCCATTTGGTCAGCCGAAAATGAACCCGATTGCCTTGACCGCGGTGGTGCGTGGGACACTCAGTACACCTACTGCTACGAAGAATACGACGATAACTGGTCCGGCGATTACGACATGGGAGAAATCTCCACCGACGCCAACGGTTGCGAAATAACTTCGTACGACGACGGCAGTAATTACTGGTGGTGCCCCGACGGCTCCTACGGCGGCCAATGGGATGGCGGCAGTTACGAGTACGTAGATGGATGCAACACCGAATACGACGCAACCGGCAATGTTTCCAGCGAATGGTGTGACGGCGATGAAGGCATGGAATGGGCGCCCGCTGGCGAATACAACGAAGCCTCCGGATGCTGGGTAGAGCAATACGATGACGGCAGTCGCTACGAATCATGCGACGACGGTTCCGGACTTTACTTTGATGCCTACAGCGGCGAAACCTCCACTTGGTCTCCGTCAATTTATGACGAAGAAACTGGCTGCACCACGCAAGAATACGACGGCACGATGTCGACCTATTGCGATGATGGCACCACCCTGTGGACCGACGAAAACGGTGGCACCAATCAGTCGAGTTATGACGATGAATCAGGATGCTGGACAGACTCCTACAGCGACGGCACCTCAAGCATGTACTGCGAAAACGGTTTTAGCTCATGGACTGATGCCGATGGCAACACCGAAACCTGGGCCGCTCCAGAAATTTCAGTAGACCCAGAAACCGGCTGCACCATTGAGGTGTACGACGATTGGACCAGCACCTCCTGCCCAGACGGCAGCTACTCGTGGTCAGACGGCAGTGGCGCAACTTCGACCTACAACCAAGAAACTGGCTGTTCAGAAACAACTTTTTCCGACGGGTCAAGCGACAGTTATTGTGAGGACGGCTCAGGTACTTACACCGATGCCAACGGCAACATAGAGAGCTGGGGGGTTGCGGTTTATGACCCAGATACTGGCTGCACCACCCAAGAATACGCCGATGGTTCTTCCACCTGGTGCGACGACGGAACAAACATGTGGAGCGACGAATACGGCAACACCAGCGTGTCGTCCTACAACGATGCCACTGGCTGTTGGGAAGAAGTTTACTCTGACGGCAGTGTTTCTGGCTGGTGCGATAACGGTGACGGCTACTGGATGGATGCCGACGGCAACCGTGAATCATGGACTGCTCCGGAAGTTGATTACGACTCCGCAACCGGTTGCACCACCGAAACCTATGACACAGGCGAACAATGGGTCTACTGCGATGACGGGTACACCGCCTTTACCGGCGAGGACGGCAATCTCGAAGAGTATCTGGCGCCCACCGAAGAAGTAAGAGATGATGGCGCTCGGGTCGTTACCTACCAAGATGGGATGGTGGAAATATGGGGCACCGATGATTCTTTGCGTATTACCTGGCCTGATGGCAGTTGGTATGAAGAGAGTTATCGAGAAGACGGGGCACGCGTAGAGAAATACTCTGACGGTTCAACCTACGTAGAGATGGCTGACGGAAGCTACAAATACACCGACTCCTCTGGTGGTTCTTCAAACACTGTCATGATTGGTGAAGGAAGTTCTGCAGGGTGGAAGACCCAATACGACGATGGGAGCAGTTTCACCGTTTACGAAAATGGCCGCGAGGTTTACACCGATGCTTCGGGGTACAGCCACGAAACGTCGGTTGATCCAACCACCGGTATTCGTACCACCACATCAAGTGACGGCACGGTTTCTACCGAACGCCCCAACGGTTCGTTTGAACACGTCTACCCAGACGGAACCCGCGACGTCGGTTCAGTGAACGGCGATGGCGACATCGTTATCTCCTACGCTGACGGCTCGAACGCCGTAATTAAAAATAATGGTACAGAAACCTTTGTTGACCCCTACGGAATCACCACCAAAAGAACCGTTGATGAAGAAGGCCGCATTACGGAAGTTTCCAGCGACGGTTGGTCCACCACGTTTTCGGCAGATGGTAAGTCAATGATCCGCACCGGCCCCAACGGTGAAGTGGAAACCTCGATGTTTGAAGAGGACGGTTCAATGGCCACTAACTTCAGTGATGGCTCTTCAAGTCGTTATGACGCAACAACCGGACAAAGTTCTTACACGGATGCTAACGGGGCGACTTATACCATGCGTGAGGACAAAAATGGCAATCAAGTAATGACCGACCCTTCGGGAAACACTGTGGAGTACAACCCCCGCACCAATACCTCAACGATCACCGGGGCAAATGGGGAAAGCCAAGAAACGGAACGCACCGAAGACGGCGGCTACACAGTAGAACTTGAAGACGGCACAGTCATTGAGTTTGATGCGACCGGCAACCCTCTCGGAGTCGAGAGTGATGCTTCTGATGACGGCAACTACACCATGGCCCCCGACGGCACGCTTACCACCGAGGTAAACGGCGAAACCCGTACTTACAGTACGACCGGTGGGGTGGCGGGAACTTCGACCACCACCAATGACGGCGGGGCGACACAAATGGATATGGATAACGGAGGGTCTGCTGAGGTTTCAGCAGATGGACAAACCATGACCATCACCAACGGCGATGGAACACAAGCAACCGCAGCACCTAGGGCGGATGGTGTGGTAGTAATTATTGACGGGGTCGAGTTTGTCTTTCCCTACAACGCACAAGTGGGAGGCTGAAATGAACAAGTCGCTTAAAAAATCGTCATTAGCCCTTCTGGTGGGCTTGGTATTAATAACCGCTGCTTGTGGAGGGGGAGGCGACGAAGAGGCTGCCCCAGATTCGACCGTTGCTGGCGAACAAGATGCACCCACCACAACTGCCGATCCAACCGGTACGACAGAAGACACTTCGGAAGAGCCAGGGAAAACCTGTGTACTTGAAGTAAACGCTGACTGCAGCGGCGTTGACTTTTCGGGTCAAGATTTAGCGGCCATCATTGCCCCTGGGGCCGATTTAAGTGACGCTAACCTAACCGGAACCATTTTGGACGGAGCGCTTCTGGTGGGGGCAAACCTCACCGGAGCGAACTTAGGCGGAGCTTCGCTGGCCCATACAAACCTGTCGGCAGCCATCCTTTCTGGAGTCAGTGCCCCCGGAGCAGTGTTTTTTTCAACAAATCTGTCCCACGTTGACTTAACCCAATCAAACCTCAGTACTGCTTTGTTTATTGAAACCGATCTGAGATCAGCAAACCTGACCGGTTCGTTAGTTGAAGGGTTAGTGGATCGACGTACCTTTAAATGCGGTACTATATGGGCCGACGGTTCGCTCAATAACAGCAGTTGCCAAGTAGTTGCCCTGGATGGTTCATGACGAACCTTTTTCAAAAGCCAAGTACCTTTCGATGAAGAAATACCGCCTTGGGGTAGTTTTGTTCGCAATTTTTGCACCCCTCACTGCGGTATGGGCGGTACCTGCTGCAGCTAGTCCGGTTTTTTTTACCGAAGTAGACGATGACGGTTGCCAACACGATGATATTGCTGGCATTGACCTGTGGTCGTGCCCCGATGGTTCTTTTGGGTCAACGGATCCAGACGGCAGTGGAAATGCTACTGATGCCGATGGCTGCCGCACCGAATGGGGGGCCGACGAAGTGGTGTACTTCGATTCTTGTGCTCCAGCGCCTACAACAACCACCACCACGGAACCACCACCGTTCCCTTTTACTGAAACGGACAGCAACGGTTGTGAAGTAACCCACAATGATGAATGGAACAGCACCTGGGTTTGTCCCGACGGGTCAAATGGTATTGGTAACCCCCTGGGTTCTGGACCCGGCTCTGAAAATTATGGTGCAGGGTGTAGCCGATCGTGGAACGGCGGCGGGGTCATTACTGAAGATACCTGCGCCTCTCCCGACCCGGAAGACGACGGCGAGGACGTGCCCAGCAACTATGACGAGGAAGGATGTTGGGTAGAAGAACACGCCGGCAACGTCACTACTCGGTATTGCGGCAACGGTGGCGGCAGCATTGAAGGCGGCGGCTATTTTTGGTCGTGGGGAGACTCGCCGGTCTACGGATTGTCGACTGCGTGTTCAGTTTCACAAAGCGGAGACGGAACTACTGTTTATTGTGGAGCAGCGCGGGCGTGGTGGAGTGGGACAGGAAACACCACCTTCACCGACCCAGTAACCGCTTGTACGGTTTCAACTTATGCCGACGGTTCATCGGTCAATAGTTGCGACGATGGGACCTACGAAGAAACGGATGTAGACGGTGAGACATTTAGTGCCGGAACTATTTTTGATGCAGAGACCGGGTGCACAACTACCACTTCCACCCGCGAGGTAAGTGCAACAGTTTGTGAAGACGGGACAAGTTCTGGCACCTATTCGGATGGAAGTTCCTACCAGATCTATTTCGCCGATGATTGCTGGGTTGAGGAAAGAAGTGACGGGACTTCCAGCCGTGACTGTGAAGACGGCACCATGTGGTATACCAACGAATATGGAAGAATCATTGAAGTTTTTCAGGCCCCTGAAAGTGTTTGGGATGAAGAAACTGGTTGCAGAGTTCAGACCTTCGAAGATGGGTCATCGTGGAGATACTGCAGCGACGGGACAATTCACAGTGTAGACGAATACGGGAACTCAGAAATCTATGTTCCCCCCGTAACCGAAAGGTTTGAAGATGGATCCAAGAAGGTTACTTACGACGACGGAACGATAGAGACGTGGACGGCAGACGGAACGCTTGAGGTCAACTTCTCCAATGGTGATACCTACCGAGAAACATTTGATGAAGAAGGAACCACTTTTCGGTTATACCCAGATGGCTCTCAATACACGGTTTACGCCGATGGCAGCAGGGAGTCCACTAATCCGTGGGGCGAGACATCACGCACGGTTGAAGTACTTGAAGATGGGGTTGAAGGATGGCTCACCACTCACGACAGTGGCGCTACTCACCTTAAATATGAGAACGGCGATGAGTTTTATCAGGATCCTTCTGGGTTTACTTGGGAAGCGCAATACAACCCACAAACAGGTGAACGTACTACCACCTCTTCTGATGGGAGCCGAAAAGTAGACCGTGACGATGGAACGTTTGCCTACCTTTATTCCAACGGGACTGAAGACACCGGTGTACTGGATGCACAAGGGAACGTAATCGTCGCTCTTGCTGACGGTTCTTCTGGCATAGTTCGGCCCGATGGGAGAGAGACTTGGACGGATCCTTATGGTTATGTAAGAGTCGAATTTGTTGACGAAGATGGAAATGAAGTGATCTCGTGGGAAGACGGGTGGACAGAAACCATTTCTGCGGATGGGCTCACCCATACCAAAACTGGCCCAGATGGAGAATCAGAGTTATCTCGGTATCACTTTGATGGGACAATAGAAACCCAGTACGGAGATGGGGCAAGTAAGCATTTTGATGAATCAACGGGAATCACCACTTACACCACCAAAACAGGTTCAGTTTTTTTGATGAGCGGTGAAGGACATATTGACCTACTCACCGACCCAGCTGGCACGGTTTTTGAATATAACGAGCTGACCAACACCACTACTTTGGTAAGAGCCGATGGAAGCACACAAACTGCAGAACGAACTGCTGATGGCGGCTATCGCATAAACCTCGGCGGAGAGACAGTTTTGCTAGTTGACTCAGAGGGCAATCAGCGAGTCGAGAACGGTGACGGGCTTCGCATCCAAATTGAAGAAGATGGAACCAACATCGAAATGATGGATGGCCAGCAAATGTTTATCAGCGATGACGGCGAAATGATGCAAATAACCTACGACTCCACCGAGCCCTGCACAGGTGACTGCGTGGAAGAAACGAACTGGGACCATGACGAATCAAAACTGACTGTCACACTTGCCGATGGCACGGCAACAACGGCGGACTTGCAAGCAGATGGGTCACTAATTGTTGAAGTAAATGGGGAAACACGTACCTACCACCCCTCAGAAGGGGTAGATGGGGCAACCACCACTTACCGAGAAGAAGACGGTTCCCGGACAATGGAAACCGAAGAGGGCGGGGTTGTTCATTTCTCAGAAGATGGCCAATCCATGTCCGTCACGGATGAGCACGGTAACCAAGCAGAGGCCACCGAAGTAGAAAACGGCTATGTAGTCATGATTGAGGGTGAAGAGCATTTCTTCCCCTTCGGGTCAGACGAAGAGCCTGAAGGGCTTAGTACGGATGATGGGTGTGATCCGGATTCGGATGAGCCGTGTGGCCCAGGTAGCGAAGAGCCTGATGGTGGCGGTGAGGGTTTCGAACCGGATCCGGGCGAAGAGTTAGGTGAGGGTGAGGAGTGTGACCCTGGTTCGGATGAGCCGTGTGGCCCAGGTAGCGAGGAAGACCATGGTGAGGATGATGGTGGCGGCTTTGATTCAGGAGCGGATGACGGTTTTGACCAGGATGACGGCCAGGACCAGGACGATGGTTTTGGTGGGGAGGATAGGCCTCTCCCGGGAGCAACCGCTGTTGATGCGGGGAATGGCGCTTGGGTTACCTATCAGGGGGAAAGAATATTTTTCACCTACACCAGTCAAGATTGGGCTGAAACACCAAGTGGGGTTCCCGATCAAGATTTTGTAGCCCTAAAAGAACCTGACGGCATTATTGTGTTTTTCCAAGGAGCGGAGTGGTTTGTCCCGTTCAGTTAGCGGCCTTTAAAAACCGCTGGCCGGCGTTCAATAAACGACGCCACCCCTTCGGCAGCGTCGTCAGTGGAGGCCAGCTCGGCTTGTTGGCCGGCCATGGCAGCAATGCAGGCTTTTTCGCCTTCTAATGCATAGAGAGTTGACGAAGCTTTGGTGGCTTGAACAGCCAAGGGGGCTCCTTGGCAGATGATTTCGGCGATTTCAATGGCTCGATCAAGTTGTTGCCCCGCTGGTACTATTTCTTGCACCAAACCGATGCGGTAAGCCTCGTCAGCATCAAACTCGTCGGATGTCAACAAGTGGTACATGGCATTGCCCCAGCCGCCACGCTGCACAAAACGAATGGTGGCACCCCCGGTGGCATAAATGCCCCGTAGAGGTTCAAGTTGAGAAAAACGGCAGTCGTCTGCGGCGATAACGATGTCGCCGGCCAACATGAGTTCAATGCCCAGAGTAAAAGTGATGCCCTGCACGGCGCTAATGACGGGCTTGCTGCAGCGCGAGCTTAAGGAGGTGGGGTCAATTTTGTTTTCCCCGCGACCCCGGTCCCCGGCTTTCATCTTGTTGGCCCATTTCGGTAGGTCAAGACCAGCGGTGAAGTGAGGGCCATGAGCAAAAAGTACACCCACTCGTAGGTCCGGGTTGCTGTCTAACTCGGTGTAGGCATCAACAAGTTGCCGCATCATTTCGGGGGTAAACCCATTGAGTTTGGCGGGGCGGTTAATGCCCATCAACAAAATCTGGTCACGGACTTCGGTGGTGATGTTTCCTTCGGTGTCTGTCATAAGCATGGTTTAGCGCAACGCTGCACCGAATGCAGCAACGGCCCCCACCAAAACCGAACCTGGGGTCAGACCCCAGGTTCGGTTTGTTAAGAGGTGGAGGATTTTTCGCAGGACAGGAGGCGGGCTTTGGTTTCGAGTCCCGAGGCAAACCCACCGAGGCTGCCATCGGCTCGCAACACTCGGTGGCAGGGAACCAAAACAAGAAAGGGGTTCGCTCCGAGCGCAGTACCCACCGCACGCGTGGCTTTGGGGCGACCCAGGGCTTGCGCCAACTCTTGATAAGTGCGGGTTTCTCCAGATGGGATCAAAGTACAGTTTTTCCACACCAAGCGCTGAAAATCGGTGCCGAGGCGCTGATCAAAAGGCAAGTCGCTTGCCCCTTTGTGGGTAAACGCTTGAGCAATGGCGTTAACCAGCCCAGCCGGTGCTTTCTTGGCTAGGGGCAAATCAAGATACGGTGCAAAAGTAGGGGAGTGCGTTGACCCAGCCAACGTGCTGGCCACAATAGTTCCCTCGTCGTGGGCTACCCAAAGTAAGCCCACCGGTGAATCAACCGCTACTACTTCAGTCATTGGACTCCCCTAAATAAATGTTAAATCGGTTTCTTGCTGTCTTTCTAGCAGAGAAATTTGCTCAGATGTTTGCTCAGAAGTCCAACCAAGCAAACCAGCTAACTGCTCAGCTACCGGTTCAATCAAAACCCCAACCTCTGGATCAAACCACATGCTTCCGGTGCGTCGCACCAACACATCGTCTAAAAAGAGCGCACCATCCACTTGCACCGCCCACACGATTTCACCCGACAAAAGATGCGCCCCGGGGGCCACCGGTTCTTTTCCGAGGGTAATAACCGCTTCGGTTTCCGACCCGTAGCGTCGCACCAAACGCTCGGCAATGGGCAAAGCAAGGTCATGGTCGGCTGCTAAAGTTTGCGCAGCCAAAGACAAGTCTGAAGCAATGTCTCCACCGGGCAAGGTCTTAGAGGTAGAAGTTGTCCCACTAAAGACGGCACTGGAGTTCAAGCTCTGCTGGGCAGAGAGTTGAGTATCTACAGACTCAAGGACATCGTCGGCCATTTGGAGGTAACCGGTAAGTTTGCCACCGGCCACCGTGACAACCCCTCGGGGGCCGACCCATACTTCGTCTTTGCGAGAAAGTTCCGAAGTGGTTTGCTCCGGTTTAGAGATCAACGGCCGTAGGCCAGCCCATGCCCCGGTCACTTGCTTTGGGGTCAAAGAAATATCGAAATGATCCTCAACGGTAGTTAACAAAAAATCCACATCAATCTGTTCAACCGATGGATGGTGGGTTGCTGGTTCGAGATGACGAGTATCGGTAGTTCCCAAATACGTAACCGGTCCTCGCGGCAGGGCGAACACCGGCCGGCCATCTGAACCGGTCATGGTCACCAAGTTGTTGACCGGTAAATCGGTGCGCCGGACAGCCACGTGAATGCCGCGACTGAGTACCAAACGAGGCTCAACATCGGCTTCCAGTTGGCGGGTGGCATCAACCCACGGGCCGGTGGCGTTAACTACCACCGCGGCTTTTACCTGAATCGACCGGCCGGTAAGCGCACACTGAGCAGTAACCCCTTCTGCCTGGTTTTCGCCCAGCAGGCCATCGACAGAAAGGTAATTAGCGACTTGGGCACCAGAAGCCACCGCATCACGCAAATTGGCCAGAACCAAGCGGCAGTCATCGGTCAGATACTCGCGAAAAGTTACGGCGTAACGACTTTTTTCTGCTCGTAAAGCGGGCTCGTTTTGTGCCACTTCGGCTCGACCCCAACGACGATGGCGATCGGAGCGCTTAACCCCGCCCAACATTTCGTAAATCCGGACCACGACATCCATAAGCACTAGCCAGCGCCGGGAAGCCACCGGAAAAACCATCCAGTGCGGTTCACAAAGATGGGGAGCTAAAGCATGAACCACCGCCCGTTCACGTGCCGTGTGGCGCACCACCCGAAAATGGCCCATTGCTAAATAGCGCAGACCGCCATGAATAAGTTTAGAAGACTTAGAAGAAGTACCCGAAGAGAAATCTTTAGCCTCCAGTAATGCCACCGATAAACCACGTTGGCTAGCCGCCCGAGCCACCCCGGCACCGGTGATGCCGCCACCAATGATCACCAAATCAAAGGATGTGCTTTCAAAAGCGTCAAAAAGATCGTTTCGGCTCTGACCGCCCAGAGCCCCCGGAACAGAAATAATTCAGTCCTCGTTGTCTAAACCCGTATGAATAATCACCAATGGGCAAGGGCTGTGATGGGCAATAGATTGGCTTACCGACCCTAGGCGAAGCCCGGCAAAACCGCCGCGACCCCGATTGCCGACTACTAAAAGGTCAGCGTCTTTAGCGGCCTGCAAAAGCGTGTCGGCCGCTCGGCCTTTGGTTAGCGTCCGCACAATTTCAACCTCGGGATGACCAGCGGCTTCAAGCGCAGAATCTATAACTTCACCTTGCATGCGTTCGACCTCATTAATGAGGTCGTAAGAATCAAGCGGCACATAACCTAAATCTGGCGCAGCGGGCACATAGGTTGGGGCATAGGCCGTCACCACCTCAACAATGGAGTCACGCAGCGCAGCTTCTTCAAAAGCCCAGATTAAAGCGGCCCGGGCATACCCTGAACCCTCAACACCTACCACTATGCGACGCTTGGTCATGTCATCCCTTTGCTAATTGTTGGTTCACCTTGAGCGTAATACAGAGCGAACCATTCACCAAGAGGCAATTAGGAAAGAGCGTCTGCGACCTTGGCGCTCGCTTCGTCTTCTTCTACGTCAAGGGCAAAAGCCAATTCAGAAACAAGCACGCTTAGGGCTTTGGTGTACAAAGTTTTTTCGCCGGCCGAAAGTCCTTTAGCGGCATCACGCAAAGCCAAGTTTCGTACCACTTCGGCTACTTGATAGACGTCGCCACTTTTAAGTTTTTCTTGATGGTTTTTAAAACGGCGTGACCAGTTGGAAGGTTCACGAATATCGCGTTTTTGTAGTACATCAAAGAGATCGACCACGTCTTCTTTACTGATGGGCCAGCGCATACCGACCTCTTCGACCATGTCAACCGGCACCGAAAGGGTCATATCGCCGTGGGCCATAGTCAAAATAAAGTATTCAGTATTTTTGCCAAAAGCTTTACGCTTCTGTACTTTGTCGATAATCGCCGCACCATGGTGCGGGTAGACGACCTTGTCGCCAGGTTTAAAGGTCAACGGGAGCCTCCGTGAGCATTGCAGGAACGTCTGAGGATACCCCAAATGGGGACAGTCCGGACGCTAAAGAGTGTTAAGCGCCGAGGCGAGCACGAGCGGCCCGGCTGCGTTCTAAAAGATGTTCAGGCACACCAGAGGTATTCCCACTGGCTGCACCATCGCTGGCTGTTTCTGTTGCCGCTTCTTCACCGGCTTTGATTTCCGCGTTCAAAGTATCGTTCTCGCGGTCGATTTTAAATTGCGGCCAATCATTTTTTTGTGCCAGTTGTTCGTGGCTTACTGACCCCAAGGTGATGCCGTTAGCAAAGTCAACCCAATAGCGGTACCAAGTGATGCCATTAGCTACCTTGACTTGGCCTTCGGTTCCTTCGGGAACACCGGGGAGGTCAAGCGAGGCCACTACTTTTTGGCGGCGTTTCAAGGGGAGTTGGCGGTCGATTGTTTTAGTCATGTAAAACCTCGGCAGGGGTCGGTCGGAAAAGAATCTAGCGGATGGCAGCGAAGGTCAGGCGCCTAAACGTCGGCCTTGGTTAACCAGATCAATTATGTGCTGGGTGGCTTGGTCAAGAACCAAGTCAGACTTCGTACCGTCTCGACGATCGGTGAACTCGAGTTGATTGTTTTCTAAGCCGCGAGGACCCACGGTGAGGCGCAACGGGATACCAATGAGTTCAGCATCGGCGAACTTGACACCAGGTCGGCCAGGGCGGTCATCCAACAAGACGTCTACGCCTGCGGCCTGGAACTCGGCGTAGGCGCTTTCTGCGGCAGCCATGGACTCTTCGTGGTCGGTTTTTACCACGGTAATCACCACCTCGTAAGGGGCGATGGCCATGGGCCATTGCAACCCATTTTCGTCGTGGTGGGTTTCGGCGGCCGCCGCCATGGCCCGGCCTACGCCGATGCCGTAAGAGCCCATGGTGATGGTTTGGGTAACCCCGTCGGAGTCGAGCACTTTAGCGCCCATCGCTTCGGCATATTTGCGGCCCAATTTAAAAATGTGGCCCGCCTCAATGCAGCGCACAATGCTCAACGGTTCGCCACAAGAGATGCATGCTTCGCCTTCGAGGATTCCCCGAAGGTCTACCCAATGGTCAACCTTGATGTCGCGTTCTACATCTACGCCGGTGAGGTGAACGTCGTCAATGTTGGCTCCGGTGGTCATGCCCGATCGGCCTTGCAGAGCTAAGTCGGCATAAATAGGCAAGTCGGTTACGCCTACCGCACCCAAACTGCCGGGGGAGGCCCCCAAAGCGGCTCGAATGTCGTCGGCTTCCGCTGGTTCGATATTGGTGACCCCGGTGCAGTCAATGAATTTTTGTTCCAACAACGGGTGGTCGCCGCGCAGCAACAAGACGGTGAGTTGCCCGTTGACGTTGTAAAGCAAGCTTTTAATTTGGTGTTCCGCAGGGTGGCCGGCTTCGGCCAGAGCGGCGATGGTGCGTATGCCGGGGGTATTGAAAGACTCTGGGGCTTCGCTTCCCGGCCGGTTTTCTACCGGGTCGAGGGCCGCCGAGGCACGTTCAACATTGGCGGCGTAACCGCAACCTCCGCAGCGAGCAACGTCGTCTTCGCCGGCTGGGGAAGCCACCATAAACTCCACCGAAGCGCTTCCGCCCATGGCGCCCGAAGAGGCCTGCACCGGAAAAGCATCAAGGCCCAAGCGAGCAAAAATACGGGTGTAAGCAGCGTGGTGAGCGTCAAACGCTGCATCGAGGCCCGCATCGTCCAAATTAAAAGAGTAAGAGTCCTTCATGAAAAATTCACGCACCCGAAGAAGCCCTGATTTAGGGCGAGGCTCGTCGCGGAACTTGGTCTGAATCTGATACCAGATTTGCGGCAAGGTCTTATAGGACGTTATTTCGGCCGCCAAAGTGGCGAAAACTTCTTCGTGGGTCATGCCTAAGGCCAACTCGGCCCCTTTGCGGTCGGTGAGACGAAACATTTCATCGCCCATGGTTTCCCAGCGGCCCGATTTTTGCCAGAGATCCGCCGGATGCATGGCCGGTAAAAAGAATTCTTGCCCGCCGATGGCATCCATTTCTTGGCGAATGATGGTCGACACTTTTTGATGGACCCGCCAACCCAACGGCAACATGGAGTAGTGGCCTGACTGCAGTTGCCGCATGAACCCGCCACGCACCAGCAAACGGTGGCTCGCCGCTTCGGCTTCCGCCGGAGCATCACGCAATGTAGGGATAAAAAGGGAGGACCAGCGCACAGCGGGCCTTTCTATGAGATGAGAACCTAAAGACTGTGTTCACCCTAGCGACTGCTTGTCGCCGGGTGGTTACTTGTTGCCCCCGCTTGTTGTTTTGTGTTGCCGAGGTGCCAGACTCACTCCATGAGCGACACAACAGCAAACGATGTACAAGAAGAACTTTCAGCCTGGTTGGAAGAAAACTGGGACCCAGAATTGACGGTTGGCCAATGGTGGCAACGTCTCAACGAGGGGAAATGGTGTCACCCCTCTTTGCCGGAAGAAGCAGGAGGACGGGGCTACAACCGGGAGTTAACCCAGGCGGTAGCTGCCGGGTTGGCCGAGGCCAACGTGGTTGGGCCACCGAGTGGGTTGGGCTTAATGTTGGCTGCTCCCACCATTGCTGTCCATGGTTCCCAAGAACAGATCGATCGCTTTGTTCCGAAAATTCTTGACGGCACCGAGGCTTGGTGTCAGTTATTTTCTGAACCTAACGCCGGGTCCGACCTTGCCGGGCTGCAAGCCAAAGCGGTACGCGACGGCGACGAGTGGATTATCTCGGGCCAAAAAGTGTGGACCTCCGGTGGACATATGGCCAAGATGGGCATGCTTATTGCTCGTACCGACTTGGACGCTCCAAAACATCAGGGCATTACCTATTTCGCTATAGACATGGAACAACCCGGTATTGAAGTACGCCCCTTGCGTGAAATGACTGGCCAGGCTTTATTTAACGAAGTGTTTCTTGATGAAGCTCGGGTTCCTCACGCCAACGTGCTTGGTGGGCTGGGGGCTGGCTGGGCGGTAGCGAACAGCACGCTGGCTTTTGAGCGAGCCAGTTTGGGTGGCGGTGGGCGTCAACCCGTATCGGTACCGCCGGGAGTAATAGCTGGCCGCCTTGAACGTAAAGCGGGGAGCTTTTTGGATCGGGTAAGCCGTGGCCCTGAAGGCGGCGGTGGGCGTGGTATTTCAAGCCAAGCGCTTATGGATTTCGCCAAGGCGGCGGGCAACGAAACCGATCCAGTGATTCGTCAAGAAATAATGAAAGTCCACATTTTGGGGCAAGTGAATCGTCTCAATATGTTGCGGGCGAAATCTGGAGGCCGTCGCACCGGGGCCGAGGGCAATTTAGCCAAGTTGGCCATGAGCGAAATGGTTCGGCGAGGGCGTGAGGTTGGAAACATGATTATTGGCGCCGACGGCATGCTGGCCAGTAGCGACTGTCGTACCGGTGGCTTAGTGCAAGAAGCCACCTTGTTCTCTCCTGCGCCTTCTATCTACGGGGGAACCGACGAAATCCAGCGCAACATTATCGGAGAACGAGTGTTGGGGCTCCCTAAAGAACCTGGCCCGGCCAAAGGCACCCCGTTTCGAGAGTTGGTGCAGAACTAAAGCATTTGGTTGAGGTGAGCAAGCAAGCCTTGACGGATTTCGTTGGGTTTTTCCATCATCATCATGTGTCCGCAGTCGGCTATATCGTTGACTGCCGGCTTAGTAACAAACGAGTCAATAAGCGGCTGAGCTGCTCGGCGGGGAGTCATCTTGTCGCCACTCCCTAAAAACATGGTCACCGGGCATTGCGTGTTTTCGGCTGCCATGACTGCTTGGTCGTAAACCGAACAGGTGGCGAGATCAGTGGCCAGCACCCCTGCTGGGCTGGATTCAATGAGTGCTTGAACGCCACCCACCATAGAAAGCCCGGGGGTGGGGTTTTCCCCGACGTGTTGAAGCGACCCGAGGCCCCACGAGGCCATCAAAGCAGCCGCCTTTGGGTCATTGTCTTGGGCAGCGGCTAAGAGTTCGGGATGCACCGGCATAGCGACTGCTACTCCAAGCAGGCCAAGGGAGGCTACGGATTCTTGATGGTGGCCAGCAGCGTGAAGCGCAATTAAGGCACCCATAGAGTGACCTACGAGGTGAAGCGGTTGGTCAAAGTATTCGGCCAGCGCAGCCACCCAAAGGGCAAGGTCTTCAATACTGGTAAGGGGAGGACCATCAGAACGGCCGTGCCCGGGGAGGTCCACCGCTAAGGCTCGAAAGCCGTGATGGGCTAAGAAACGGGTTTGGTGCGACCAAACCGTCCGGTCCATGCCGGCACCGTGGACAAGAACTACTAATGGCTCGCTGCGGTTAGCTAAAGGCACCGCCCCGGTGGCTGCATGAATGGTCTGGCCATTCAGAGTAAGGAACATCAGGGTTACCGTTGCGATGCCTTCAAGGCTCGGTCAAGGTCGGTGCAAATATCTTTGGCATCTTCGAGCCCTACCGAGAGGCGAATCAAATTATCGCTGATGCCGGCTGCTTCGAGGTCTTGGTCGCTCATTTGTTGGTGAGTAGTTGACCCAGGGTGAATAACCAAGGTTTTGGCATCACCAATGTTGGCCAGGTGCGAAGCCAACGACACCCCTTCGATAAATTTGCGTCCTGCGGAACGGCCACCTTTTACGCCGAAGCTCAAGATGGCGCCGGCCCCTTTGGGGTAAAGGCGTTTGGCCAACTCAAAATCGGGGTGGCTGGGGTGTTCGGGGTGTTTGATCCATTCCACCGCAGGATGTGTATCAAGCAGGCCCAGCACTTTTCGGGTGTTTTCAACGTGACGATCCATGCGCAACGGCAAGGTTTCTATGCCTTGCAAAAGGTAAAAAGCATTTGCGGGGCTCATGCAAGCACCAAAGTCACGCAGGCCTTCGGCCCGGGCCCGCATAGAGAGTGCCTGTGGGCCAAATTCTTCGGTAAATGTTATGCCGTGGTACCCGTCGTAGGGTTCGGTCAACGTGGGGAACTTGCCGCTGGCTTCCCAATCGAAACGCCCGCCGTCAACAATTGCTCCCCCAATGGCTACTCCGTGGCCGCCTAAAAACTTGGTTACCGAATGCATGACAATGTCGGCGCCATGTTCAATGGGCCGCACCAGGTACGGCGTGGCAAAAGTGGAATCCACACAAAGTGGTAAACCAGCAGCGTGGGCTACTTCAGCAACGGCGGCGATGTCGAGTACCTCAATGCCGGGGTTGCCGAGGGTTTCGGCGAAGACCAGTCGGGTCTCGGGGCGAATGGCTTCGGCAAAAGCTTGAGGGTCTCGAGGGTCGACAAAAGTTGTGTTGATGCCAAAACGAGGCAAGGTGAGGTTCATCATGTTGTGGGTGCCGCCGTAAATATTGCGGCTGGCCACAATGTGGTCTCCGGCACTAAGCAGGGTGGCTACGGCAAGGTGGAGGGCGGCTTGACCGCTGGCTGTGGCTACGGCACCTACGCCACCTTCTAGCGAAGCGATGCGTTCTTCCAACACTGAAACGGTGGGGTTAGAGAGTCGGCTGTAAAGGTGGCCGCTTACTTCGAGGTTGAAGAGTCCGGCTGCATGATCGACGGAATCAAAAACGTAGGAAGTGGTTTGATGGATGGGTACGGCTCGTGACCCGGTGGTGGGGTCGGGCTGTTGGCCAGCGTGTAGTGCCCGGGTGTCGAAACCAAGAAAATCTGGGTCAACCATGTCAGCAACCTACGAGTTCTTCGAGTTGATCCAAACTTACCGCTGAGCCTATGGCGACTAAAATGTCACCCGCTTCAAAGGGTCGCCTCCCAAGATCGTCGGTATGAAAATGACTAGAGGAGTCTCGTACGGTGAGCACGATGGCGCCGGTGGATTTTCTCAGATCAAGGTTGTCGAGAGTCTTACCGGCTAACACGCAGCCATCGGGAATGTTGATTTCACGCATGCCCGCTTCGAACGTTCCGTCGTGAACCACCACATCGATAAAATCGGCCACCGTGGGTTGAGTGGCCAAACTGGCCATCCGGTAGCCGCCTATTTCGTAAGGGTTGACTACCCGGTCGGCGCCTACTTGATGCAGTTTGGCGATACTTTCAGACTCGTCGGCGCGAGACACAATAAAAAGCGCAGGATTCAGGTCGCGAGCGCTCAGGGTGACGTAAAGGTTGTCGACACTGGACCCTAAAGCAATAACCAAGGTAGTGGCTTTGTCTATGCCGGCTAAGCGCAGCACGTCATCGTTGGTGGCGTCGCCAGAAACGTAAAGCCCGCCGTGGTTCATAAGCCGTCCTTCGTCAATGTCGATGGCCACTACTTCTTGGCCCACGGATTGTACGAACGAAGTGATGGCCCGACCGACGCGACCCATGCCACAAATGATGAGGTGACCTTCAAGAGCGTCAATATTTTTTTGCATGCGATACCTCCGATATTGGCCGCTGATGCGACCCTCAACAACGCTTTCAATTACTGCGGTTGCCCCGTAGAGCATGGTTCCGGTGCCTAAAAGAATGAGCACTGAAGTGAATATTTTCCAAGTACTGCTGGGCTCGCCAACGGTTATTTCACGGAAACCCACCGTGGAAATGGTGGTGATGGTTTGGTAGACGGCGTCAATGGTGCTGAGGCCCAGCAGTGTGTAGCCCGCTGAACCGGCGGCGATAACGGCCACCAATAGTCCGGCTGCGTTACCTACTCGCCCTCGTGGGGTGGGGCGTAATCTTCCAAACATGTTTGCAGGATACGCCGGGAGTTCACCAGGTAGCGAGGCAAGCACTAGGGTGCGCTGAAATAAATCAAAAAGGAGGGCTTATGAAGGTCGGGTTTATTGGTTTAGGAAACGTGGGCGCCAAACTTTCGGGCAGCTTGTTGCGAAACGGTTTTGAGGTAGTGGTCCGAGATTTAAACAACGAAGCCGTGGAGTCTTTGGTGTCTCTTGGTGCGCAAGTGGCGGATTCGCCAAAAGAGGTGGCGCAAGAATGTCAGGTGGTTGTTACGTGTTTGCCATCCCCGGTGATTTGTGCCGAGGTAATGGAAGGCGTTGATGGCGTGTTGTCTGGCCTTTCCTCGGGAAAACTGTGGCTTGAGATGTCCACCACCGACGAGGCAGAAGTACGCCGCCTCGGTGCGCTTGTTGAGCAGCAAGGAGCGTCGGCTCTGGACTGTCCGGTTTCTGGCGGATGTCACCGGGCGGCTACCGGCAATATCGCTATTTTGGCGGGAGGCAACCGTGAAGCCTTTGAACAAGCGTTGCCGGTGTTGTCGGCCATGGGTCGACAAATTCTTCACACCGGAGACTTGGGGAGCGCCTCGTTGTTGAAGGTCATGACAAACTTTTTGGCTACCGCAAATTTGGTGAGTTTGAGCGAGGCTTTGGTTACTTCGGCGGCCGCCGGGCTGGACCTCAATGTGACTTATGAGGCGATTCGAATTTCTTCGGGTAATTCTTTTGTCCATGAAACAGAAAGCCAGGTCATGCTCAACGGAAGCCGAGATATCAACTTCACTATGGGTTTGGTGGCGAAAGACATTGGGCTTTTTGACCAAATAGCCCAAAAACATGAGGTGCCGTTAGAGCTTTCACCACTGCTGGTAGAAATCTTTGATGATGGGCGGCAGCGTTACGGTGACCACGAATGGTCGCCAAACATTGTGCGCCGTTTAGAAGATGCCACCGAGGTAGAGGTACGTGCGCCGGGGTTCCCGGCCCAAATAACTGATGATGAGCCTGAAGCTCCGGGGGTTGAGATTCGAGTGCCGAACCGTCCTTAGAGGATCGGGTCGGCTGGGTCTCGGTCGTGCAACGGGGCAAAAAAACGCAGGTTGTTTTCTAAAAGGTCAAACACTGTGGCGTCGGTGGGGGGGAGCTCTCCTTGGTGTGTCCCGACGGGCGTAGTGCGTTCACCCCAACGCATGATCAAAGTACCCCAGGTGATGCCACCGCCAAAGGCCGGCATCACAACGACGTCTCCGGGGTGAAGACGGCCGGCCGCTAGGGCGTCTGAAATGGCCATGGGAATAGAGGCTGCGGCGGTGTTGCCTAAGTTCTCTATGTTGGTAAATACTTTTTCGAGGGGCACGCCCATGCGTCGTGCTGCAGCATCAATGATGCGAGCGTTGGCTTGATGGGGGATAACTAAGTCCACATCATCTACGGTAAGGCCGGCACGTTCTAGGGTTTTTTCTGTTGAAGCAGTCATGCCTTTTACGGCCATCTTGAAAACGGGTTGGCCTTCGAAATAGAGGCGGACGTCCTCAATGGGGCGGGCCTCATAAGGTTCACCGCGTGTACCCAACGAAGGAAACACCATGGTGTAACCCATGCTGCCGTCGGCCCCGAGGTCAACGGCGAGCACCCCGGCGTCGCCTTCGGTGGCTTCATAAATGGCGGCTCCGGCGCCGTCGCCAAACAAGATGGCCGTGGAGCGGTCGCGATAGTCCATGGCGATGTGAAGTTTTTCGGCTCCGATGACCAAAACTTTTTTAACGAAACCAGATTCGATCATCCCGGTGATGTTGGCCGTGGCGTAAACAAACCCGCTGCAAGCAGCGTTGAGGTCGAAAGTGCCGGCGTTGACGGCGCCCAGGCGATCTTGGATCATGGCGGCCACGCTGGGGCATAAAAGCTCCGGGGTGGTAGAGGCCACCACAATGAGGTCGAGGTCTTCGGGCTGCAGTCCGGCGCAAGCCAGCGCTCGCCGAGCCGCTAACTCAGCAAGGTCGGTGCCTTCGACGTGCGAGATGCGGCGGCTTTTGATACCGGTGCGTTCAAAGATCCATTGGTCACTGGTGTCCATGACCTTTTCGAGGTCCTGATTGGTGAGCTCTACGGGGGGAACACATTTGCCCCATCCGGTTATGACTGCTTTTGGCGACACGTCGAGGTTCCCTCCAGGAAAGTGATGGCTCTTTTTTAGCAGATTATGGGGGCAAGGGGTTAACCCTGCAGGTTTACTCTTTCAACTCCGATGCTGGTGGAGTCACCGTGCCCGGTATGAACGGTTGTTTGGGGGTGCAGTACAAAGAGTTTCGTTTGGATGCTTTCGACGAGCAGATCCAAACTGGAAAACGATCGTCCGGTAGCACCAGGACCCCCATTAAATAAAGTGTCGCCCGAGAAAAGGGTTTGCAAAGTTGGCACGTGAATGCAGCAACCACCGGGGGAATGTCCGGGAGTATGAAGTATTTCTAGTTCGTCGCCGCCGAGAGAAATTTTTAGCCCTTGTTGCAACGAGTCATCAATGCGGCGGTCGGGGTGGACGACGTCCCATAGCATGGCGTCGTCGGGGTGAAGCCAAATGGGGGCGCTGGTGGCTTCGGCTAACTCCACGGCGGCGTTTATGTGGTCGTTGTGGCCGTGGGTGCAGAGCACTCCGAGGGTGCGTCGCCCACCGATGGCTTCAACTATGGGCCGATGGTTGTGCGCAGCGTCAATGACCACAACCTCTTCATCGTTGCCGATGAGCCAAATGTTGTTATCTACGTCAAAGTCTTCGCCGTCTAGTGAAAAAATGCCACTGGTTACGACGTGGTCTATGTAGAGGCCCATAACTATTTCTCCATGACCACAACAGAACGCAGTACTTCGCCTCGTTCCATAGCGTGGAAGGCTTCTTCGACGTCTTCTAAGGCAATGGTTTCGGAGACAAAACGGTCCAGATCAAGGCGGCCTTGGAGGTAAAGGTCAACCAGCATGGGAAAATCTCTACTGGGTAAGCAGTCGCCGTACCAAGAAGATTTTAAGGTGCCGCCCCGGCCAAAGACTTCAATGAGGGGGAGTTCGATTTTCATTTCGGGGTTGGGGACACCTACCAAAACGACCGTGCCGGCCAGGTCGCGGGCATAGAAGGCTTGTTCGTAGGTCACGGGAAGCCCCACTGCTTCGATAGCTACGTCTACGCCGTTGCCGCCGGTTAGGGCCCGGATGGCTTCGACGGGGTCTTGGTTGCTGGAGTTAATGGTGTGGGTGGCGCCAAATTCTTTAGCGAGTTCAAGTTTTCGGTCGTCAAGGTCCACGGCGATAATGGTGTGGGCGCCCGCTAGGTGGGCGCCGGCGATGGCCGCATCGCCTACTCCGCCGCAACCAAAGACCGCTACCGAGTCGCCGCGCCCGACTTGGCCGGTATTCATGGCAGCGCCCAGCCCAGCCATGATGCCGCAGCCGATGAGGCCGGCCACTTCTGGGCGGGCCGCTGGGTTTACTTTGGTGGCTTGACCGGCGGCCACTAACGTTTTTTCGGCGAAAGCACCGATGCCTAAGGCGGGGGAGAGTTCTTGACCATTGAGGGTCATTTTTTGGGTGGCGTTGGTCGTGTTGAAGCAAAGCCAAGGGCGGCCGCGTTCGCATGAACGGCACTGGCCACAGACCGCTCGCCAGTTCAAAATAACGAAATCGCCGGGGGCCACGTTGGTGACGCCTTCACCGATTTCTTCTACAAATCCGGCGGCCTCGTGACCTAAGAGAAACGGAAACTCGTCGTTTATGGCGCCCTCTCGGTAATGCAAGTCGGTGTGGCACACCCCGCAGGCTTTAACGTCGATGAGTACTTCGCCGGGCCCCGGGTCGGGGACTTCGATGGTTTTGATGCTGACCGGTTGCCCTTTGGCAAGGGCCACAACGGCTTTAACAGAGTGAGGCATGGATTGCTCCTTTCGTAGGTTCTTTAGCAAATGAGACGATTGGTACACCGTAGTGCGCTAGGAGCGTGCGGAGGAACAACGGTTAAATCATGTGCTCCCGATAATTTGTTGGTCTCGGCGGTTAGTGTCTCGCTATGGCGAAAATTCTTATTACTGGTAGCAATAGCGGTTTTGGGTTTTTGGCCGCTCTCACTTTGGCTCGGCAAGGTCATCAGGTGGTAGCCACCATGCGAGATGTGTCTAAAGGTGGCGAGCTGTTTCGTACGGCGCAAGCCGAGAAACTCGCTCTCGAGATTGTAGAACTCGACGTCAACGACTCGGCCTCGGTAGAGCAGTGTTTGGCTAACCCAGAAAGCATTGATGTGTTGGTAAACAATGCTGGTTTCGAAGTCGAGGCAGCGATAGAACAAATTGATGATCAGTTGATGCAACAACAGTTTGAAACCAACGTGATGGGCCCTTTGCGTACCATGCGGGCGGTGCTCCCGGCTTGGAAAGAGCGGGGGAGCGGCGTGGTGATAAACGTAAGCAGCATCGCCGGTCGAGTGGGTTCGCCTTATAGCGGTGCTTATTCGGCGTCAAAGTTTGCTCTTGAAGCGCTTAGTGAGTCGCTGAATTTTGAGGTCAGCCAACTAGGGATTCGTGTGCATTTGATTGAGCCGGGGCGTTTCGCTACCAGTTTTAAAAACAACAAGGTGCGACCGGATTGTTGGGAGGGATCGGCTCAGCAGCAACGTTCGTTGGCTTTTCGGGCCGCTTCGAGCGGGTTGGGCGGTCATGGTGAGCCGCCAGACCCACAGTTGGTAGCCGATGCTATTGCCCAGGCGGCAACGGATGCTTCTACGCCGTTTCGCACTTTGGTGGGTGATGATGCGCTATTGATCGATGGGCTTAAATCGTCAATGAGTTTCGAAGATTTTGAGGCCACTGTTCGTACCACTTTGAATTGGCACGACTGAGCGGTCGCAGATTTCACGTGGTGGAGCTGGGGGGAATCGAACCCCCGTCCGTCGAAGGGTGACCGTACGCGTTACGACCGTTCCCGAGATTTTGGCTTACGGCAGCCATCCCGCCGGGTCAGTCGGGCCCGAAAGCCCAGCCGCCAGGTCTTTCCCCAAAGTCAGTGGTCTTTCTCACCGTCAGCGGTCTGTCCCTGCTGTCTCCAACGCTTCTGTTGCCGGGTTGCGCTGGACCGACCCCGCGTACCGTCACCGGTCGCAGTGACTCTCTACTACCTAACTAGTTAGGCAGCGAGAGCGAGATCGTCCGTAGTGGCGTCTCTTTTGGTGCCCTGTTTTAAGAGTCTGAGCAACTCTGGTCGCACGAAACGTCCACTGCAGCCGGCGTCGAAACCGATCAGCCCCGTGAAAACGAGTCATTACGTGAAATCTGCTGAAGTTGTCAAAGACCCGAGGATTAAGGGTACCGGTTCGCTGTGACAGTGCCATCATCAATGTTTTAGGGGGCGCGTACAAAAAATCAATTGTTTCGTTTATAGTTATCGGTGCTGGCTCAAAGCGGAGCAGCGGAGACATCCACTTGGGAGAAAAATGCGGGGAAAGCGAAGAGGCTTGAGTGTTTTTTTAACCCTCATGGTTTTGGCAACGGTAAGTGCGGTGCCGGTGGCTGCTCAAGAAGTAGAGCCCAACACCCCAGTGGTTGAACTTGCCCTTTCTGCACAAGGCGCTGAACTGTCTGAAGCGGGCTACCAACCGGGAGCAGCCGCCACTGACCTGGCCAAGGAAAAACTTTTAAACGACCCGACAATGACCCGCAACCCGTTTGGGTTGTTGGTGCGTTTCGCCCAAACGGCCAGTGTGGTTGATGTAGATCAAACGCTGCTAACTGTGGGGGGCACCGTGGTGGGTGGGGCGCTTGATGGCCAGTCTTTGTACCTGGTGGAAACCCTTTCTGATCTTGATGAGGCAGCCGAATTATTACGCAGCATGCCCGGTGTGGTTTGGGTGGGCTTTGACGATGTGGTGCAAGCCACCGTGTTGCCGTCGGACCCTGACCTTGACCAATTGTGGGGCATGAACGGCACGTACGGCATTGATGCCCCGGGTGCATGGGCGCAAACGCTCGGCGACCCTTCGGTGGTGGTGGCCATCATTGATACCGGGGTCGACTTAGACCACCCAGATCTTGCCGCCAACATTTGGACCAACTCGGGTGAAATTGCCGGCAACGGTATTGACGACGATGGCAACGGCTATATCGATGACCTTCATGGCTGGGATTTTGTCAACAACGATGGTGACCCCAACGATGACAACAATCACGGTACGCACGTGGCTGGCACCATCGCTGCGGTAGCTGACTCGGTTGGGGTGGTTGGGGTTGCCCCAAATAGCAAAGTTATGGCTCTTAAATTTTTAGATGCCAATGGTTCGGGTTTAACCTCCAATGCGGTTACCGCCTTGGCCTACGCCGTTGACAATGGTGCGCAAATTTCTAACAACTCTTGGGGTGGCGGCGGGTCGAGTTCTTCAATGTCTTCCATGCTGGACATTGCCGCGGCGGCCAATCATTTATTTGTAGCGGCCGCCGGAAACTCTTCAAACAATAATGACAGCAACCCGTCATACCCGGCTTCCTATAGCCAAGGCAATGTGGTCGCTGTTGCCTCCAATCAAAGCGACGGGGCGCCCTCAAGTTTTACCAGTTACGGGGCGACTTCGGTAGATGTGGTGGCCCCTGGGTCCGGCATTTTGTCTTCGGTGGTGGGCGGCGGGTACGCCACCTTTAGCGGTACTTCTATGGCCACTCCTCACGTGGCTGGGGTAGCGGCATTGATGTTGGCTGTGAACCCGAGTATTTCTTTTGCCGACATTAAACAAATCTTGATCGATACCTCTACTTCGGATTCTCGCCTTGCCAGTTATGCGGCTTCTGGCGGAGTAGTCAATGCCGCTGATGCGGTTACTGCGGCTACCGGTGGGGGGCCATCTTTAAGCGTGGTGCCTTCGGGCACTTCGGTTACTGAAGGCGACGTAGTGACCTACACCGCCACTGCTGTTGATCAAAATGACGTAGATATTTCGAGTCAAACCACTTGGAGTCAAGATGGTGCTTCGTTAGGGACGGGTGCAGTGTTGTCTTACACAGCCGACACGGTAGGCACTATGCGTATACGAGCCGAGGTAAGCGCCGGTGGCGTGTCTACCTCGCAAACCAGCACGCTTTATGTGGCAGAAATTGAGCGTTCGGTCACCGTAGTTAGCCCCAATGGGGGAGAAACCTATGCGGTGGGTGAGGTGGTGCCTATTAACTGGACGTCGGTGGGTCCGGTAGGGAATATAGATATCTCTGTTTCTGATCAAAGCTCAGGCCAAGTTGAATACGCCGGGGCCACCGGTCTTCCTATCGTGGATAATCAAACGACGTCGGTGTCGATCAGCGTGCCAGGTTCGATGGCTATTTCGAGCATGAACGTGGGCTTGCGGCTTGACCACACCTACGACGGAGACTTGAAAATAGTTTTAACGCACCCTTCGGGCCCTTCGGTAATTTTAGCTAACTACGCCGGTAGTTCAGGCAACAACTACGGCTCAGGGGCTCAATCTTGTTCGGGGTCGCTTACCGTGTTTTCCGATAGCGCCTTAACCAGTGTTTCGTCGGGCTCTGCACCATTCGATGGCTCGTATATTCCCCATCAAGCGCTCTCAACCTTTGCTGGTCTTGATGCCGGGGGGCAGTGGATGCTGGCTATTACCGATTCGGCGGGGCTTGACACCGGGGCGTTCTTTTGCGCCGAACTTGATTTTGGCGGGGTTAGCACGGTGGTGGCTACTGGGGTAAACGTTGCCGATGGAACAGTCGCCTGGACGGTGCCGGAGTCTTTGGGAGGCATGGATTTGTTGGCTAAGGTTGGTAACAATTTGGCAACTGATTCTTCAGACGGTTTCTTTAGCGTGACCGGCGTTCCGCCAACTACTACAACGACGACTGAGCCTCCGGCTACTACTACAACGACGACTGAGCCTCCGGCTACTACTACAACGACGACTGAGCCTCCGGCTACTACTACAACGACGACTGAGCCTCCGGCTACTACTACAACGACGACTGAGCCTCCGGCTACTACTACAACGACGACTGAGCCTCCGGCAGCTGTGGTGAACGTGGTTGCCCCCAACGGCGGCGAATCTTACCAACCAGGCGACACCGCCCAAGTGGCCTGGACAAGCACTGCGGCATCATCGGCAGCCGATTTAACCTTGCATCCGGTAACCGAAGCCCAAGAAGAGTTTGCGGGAAGCAACAGCGGAGAAATTACTGATTACTCCACCATCTCGGTGGCCATCGAAGTGCCTACCGACGGAATAATTTCTGATCTTGAGGTCGGAATACGTCTTGACCATACCTACACCAACGATCTTCAAATCGTCTTACGCCACCCCGGCGGGATGGGCGTTACTCTGGTTCATGGCGAGGGCGGTTCAGGAAACAACTTTGGCAGCGGGGCTACTGATTGTTCGGGCAACTTCACTACTTTTGATGACGATGCCGCTGCGCTGATTGTCGCCGGCTCAGCCCCTTTCGAGGGCCGGCATCAACCAGAAAATCTTTTGTCGGCTTTTGACGGGCTCTCTATGCGCGGTACTTGGCAATTAGAAATTACCGACAGTTTCCTCTGGGACGAAGGGGCGCTCCACTGCGTGACCCTTTCGGCCGCCACCCAAGGGCAAAGCCTGGCCACTGGAGTGAGCTCTCCTTACAGTTGGGTTATTGATGGTTCGGTGGCGAACGGAAATTATCTCCTTGAGGTGGCCAGCGGAGGTGGCACCGACCTTTCGGATGCATCCTTCGCCCTTGCTGACCCCCCACCGCCCACGACCACAACCACCACGACAACCCCACCTACGACCACCACGTCCCCGCCTACGACCACCACGCTGGCCCCTATTTTTGATGCCAGTGACAATTTCCCAACCAGTCCGGTCAATGAATATGTGGCCAACAGCGGTTATTACGAAGATGAATGGTCAGGGTTGCTCGATGCGGCCGCTTACCTTGGGCAGACCCCAGAACAATTACAAACCATGTCGGTAGGAGTGATTGCCTTCCTTATGGCGCTTTCTGGCCCCAACCAGCCCATATGGTCCATTGGCAGTCCGCCTGATGTTAATGGCGGCCATGTCGTGCAAAGCCATTACTTCGACGCTGACGGAACGCAAAACTCTTTAGAAAACGTGGCGGCCGCTACCAACCTGAACGGAGCGCAAACCCAAAAATTCGCTACCTCGGTGCTGATCTTTCTCATAACGTTGTCACAACTCCAAGAAGGCTGACTACACCTTTAGCTTGACAAATCGACCCGCTACCCTGATGCTTTAGACCTCTGATAGCAGTGCTAGGCAAAGGAACAAACATGGGGAAAGGAGCAAAGAGCCAGCGGGCCTTTCTTGTTTTTCTTGTTGCTGCCGTAGTAAATGTGGTACCGGTAGCGGCCACGGAGCCTTCTCTGCCTTTGCCGCCAGAAGAGATCGCCTGGTCAACGCCCGCAGTAGCTAAAGGCCGCGTTTTTGGCGACCCATGGCTCGCTGGGCTTCCCGCTCGGCATCGCGTTTAGCTAAGGCATGACGCTTGTCGTAGGTGGCTCGGCCTCGGGCTAAAGCCACCTCAATCTTGGCTCGGCCGTTTTTAAAATAAAGCGATAGGGGAACCAAGGTCAGACCGTCACGGTCCAGGCGGTCGGTTATGCGAGAGATCTCTCGGCGATGCAACAAAAGCTTTTTTTGGCGGTCGGGGTCGTGGCCAAAAGCTTCGTTGCCGCTATTGCGGTAAGGGGAAATGTGTAACCCCACCAGCCAGAGTTGGCCTCCTTCGGCTCGGCCGAAAGCTTCTGAGATTTGGACTTTGGCTTCGCGTAAAGATTTAACTTCGCTGCCTTGCAGAACTAGCCCTGCTTCCCAAGTGTCAAAGAGTTCGTAGTTGCGGCGCGCTAAACGGTTTGAAGCGATAATCCGATCATTTTCTTGCGCCATGCCTCAAGGGTACTGCCCCGGAGGTCAGAGGATTAGCCTCTGGGGTATGAACGATGACCTTTTGGTGCTTACTGCAGATGCACATCAATCCATGATTGCCCACGCATTGGCTGGGTTGCCTCATGAAGCCTGCGGCCTTTTTGCCGGCCCCGGTGATGGTTTGATGGTGGATCAGTTTTTTGCGATGACTAACGCTGCTGCTTCGCGTGAGATTTATGTGCTGGATGGCAACGAAATGCTTGAGGTAGAAGCCCAAGTGGATGCTGATCAGCGCACGCTGGTAGGGGTCATGCATAGCCATACCCACACCACGGCTTATCCCTCGCCCACTGATGTGGCGGATGCCGGACGGTTTGACCCTTTTGGGGAGTGGATTTTTATCATCGTGTCGTTAAAGCACCCCAACCCGTCACTACGGGCCTACCGCATTTTGGACGGGACGATCACCGAAGTGCCGGTTGCGGTAGATCAAGGTTAGAATCCCGACTTAGTTAGTCGTATTTAAATCTATGGCCAGGTTTCTTCTGGCCTGAAAGGCAACCACCGACCATGGCGGTTTACTCCTCGGTTCTTGACCTCATCGGCAACACCCCCACGGTGGATGTTTCATGTCTTAGCCCGAATCCGCTTGTACGTATTTTTGCCAAACTAGAAGGCCAAAACCCTGCCGGGTCGGTAAAAGACCGCATAGCAAAGGCCATGGTGGACGAAGCAGAAAAAGATGGAACCCTCAGCCCAGGCTCCACCATTATTGAGCCTTCTTCGGGCAACACCGGCATTGCTTTGGCCATGATTTCTCGCCTCCGTGGGTATCACCTCAAGGTGGTGCTTCCCAAAAATGTTTCTGTAGAGCGACGACAGATGCTCGAAGTCTTTGGAGCAGAAATTATTGACTCACCGGGCGAAGAAGGGTCCAACGGTGCGGTGCGCATGGCGCAACACCTCGCCGAACAAAACCCCTCGTGGGTGTTTCTTTACCAATACGCCAACCACGCCAACCCGCAAACCCATTACGCCACCACCGGCCCAGAAATATTGGCCGACGTGCCCGACCTCACCCACTTCGTGGCCGGCCTCGGTACCAGCGGCACCCTCATGGGGGTGGGGAGCTACCTCAAGGAACAGCGACCCGAGGTAAAAGTTTTGGCTGTAGAACCCCCAGCAGGGGAGTTGGTGCAAGGCCTGCGCAGTCTTGAGGACGGGTACATTCCGCCGATTTACGAAAAATGGGGAGGCGACGACATTTTGGACGGCAAACGAATAGTGCGTCCCCGAGAGTCAATCATGGGCACGCGTCGACTGGCCAGCGAATGCGGCATTTTTGCTGGTATTTCTGCCGGGGCCGCCGTAGCGGGTGCCATCAAAGTAGCAGAAGACCTGCCCAACGGAGAAAGCGCCACCGTAGTCATCGTGGTAAGTGACGGCGGATGGAAGTATCTTTCCACCGGTACTTGGACCGACGACCTTGATCAGGCCGCCGCTCAAGCCGACAACATCATCTACTTCTAATAACCAGCCCGGGCCTGCCCGGCGAGGAGAACCAGTGCGACCCGACGGCCGACAAAACAACGAACTACGTCCCTTGACCTTCGAACGAGACTTCACCGAAATGGCTTTAGGGTCCTGCTTGGTTTCTTTTGGCCGCACCCGGGTTTTATGTACCGCTTCGGTAAACGACCGAGTACCGCCCTGGCTACGCAACACCGGCCAAGGCTGGGTAACCGCCGAATACGCCATGCTGCCCGGCTCAAGCCCCGAACGGGTACGCCGTAAAACCTCGGGCCGCAGCCAAGAAATTCAGCGCCTAATTGGCCGTTCTTTACGGGCCGTAGTTGACCTTGATGCTTTGGGCGAACGAGAAGTAACCGTAGATTGTGATGTTCTTCAAGCCGACGGGGGCACCCGTACCGCATCAATCTGTGGTGGCTACGTTGCCCTGCACGATGCCTTCACCCGTTTGGTGGCATCCGGCGAAATAGCAGCCAACCCACTCAACGATGAACTGGCAGCTATCTCGGTGGGCATCATCGAAGGCGAAGTACGACTCGACCTTCCTTACATCGAAGATGCCGCCGCCGAAGTGGACTTCAACGTAGTTATGAACGGTTCAGGCCACTTTGTAGAAGTCCAAGGAACCGCCGAAGGGGCAACCTTCAACCGGGAACAACTCGACGGGTTAGTAGACATGGCTGCTTCGGGCATCACCACCATCGTGGAAGCCCAACGAGCAGTATTGGCACAACCACCAGCACCTCGAAGCTAAAGCTCGGTGAGTCTTTTGCAGTTGGTGGTAGCCAGCGCCAACCCCGACAAAGTGGCCGAAATGGCTTTTGTCCTTGAGGGGATAGTGGACCTTCTGCCTCGGCCCAAAAATGTGCCCGAAGTAGAAGAAGACCAAGACACCCTCGAAGGCAACGCACGGCTAAAAGCCCAGGCCATTACCCACGCCACCGGCTTGCCGGCACTGGCCGACGACACCGGTTTGTTCGTTGATGCCTTAGGTGGAGCCCCCGGTGTGTGGTCGGCTCGTTACGCCGGAGAACAAGCGACCTACCAAGACAACGTAGACAAACTATTAAAAGAACTTACGGGAGTAGCACCCGAGCGCCGCACCGCCCGCTTTCAAACGGTGGTCCTTTTGTGCTTTCCCGACGGCACCGAAATAACGGCCACCGGCACAGTCGAAGGCCGTATCGCCCAACAAGAACAAGGCCAGCAAGGGTTTGGTTACGACCCGTTGTTTGTACCCGTCGAAGGCGATGGACGTTCGTTCGCCGAAATGGGAGACGAAAAACATGTGCTTTCTCATCGAGGGCGATCCTTGCGGTCATTCGCCCGACAACTCGATGCACTAAAATCTAGTTAGGCGAAACCTCAGAGGGATTAAACGACTTCCCTAAAAAACGTTCAAACTCTGCATCGGTAACCGGTTCAGAAAAGTGAAACCCTTGAGCATGGTCGCATTGCAGTTGCCGCAAATGATGCAACTGGGTTTCGGTCTCCACCCCTTCGGCCACTACTTGTAAACCCAAACTATGGGCCAAGGCAATGGTGCCGGTAATGATGGCCGAATCGTCATCGTCGGTGCCGAGGCCAGTCATAAACGAGCGATCGATCTTCAAAAAATCAATGGGGAAACGCTTAAGGTAAGCCAAAGAAGAAAACCCGGTACCAAAATCGTCAAGACCGGTGCGTACCCCTAAGGCTTGGAGTTCTTCCAAAATAGTTTCCGTTACCGGGTTAGCGGCAATCAAAGCGCTCTCGGTGAACTCCAAAGCCACCAAGGCCGGCTCGAGTTGATTAGATAAGAGCGTAGTGCCGACCATTTTGGGGAAATCCGGGTCAGACAATTGGCGCGCCGACACGTTTACGGCCACGCTCAATGGCTCGGCTACTTTTTTATTCCAAGACGCTAAAGACTGCAATGCTTGATTTAGTACTTGGGAACCTAAGTCAGCAATTAGCCCGGTGTCTTCGGCAATGTCGATGAACTGATCGGGAAGCAACAGGTCACCGTTTTCGGTACGAATACGCGCCAAAGCCTCGGCCCCCACCACCGTCATGTCGGCGATACGGATCACCGGTTGAAAATAAGCCTCCACGCGGCCATCGTCTAAAGCTTGGCGGAGTTCTTGTTCGACGCTACGGCGACGCACCGCTTGATCACGGAGATGATCATCAAAGACTTCGGCCCGGTCGCGGCCTTTGTCTTTAGCCCGGTACAAGGCAGTGTCGGCGTCTCGCAACAAATCATCGGGGGATTCCTGGCCATGGGCCAAAGCAATACCGATACTGGTGCTAACCACAGCAGATTCGGTGCCCAGCGTCATCGGTACCCCGAGGGAGCGTCGTACCCGTTCGGCGGCTACCAAAGCATCGGTAGTGCGGGCCATGTCAGAAATAATCACCACAAACTCATCGCCCCCCAAGCGGGCCACCGTGTCGCCGGGACGCACCGTCAAAGCTAAGCGCCGGGCTACCTCCCGCAGCAACTCGTCGCCCGAACCGTGGCCCAACGAATCGTTTATCACTTTGAAATGGTCAAGGTCAAGAAAAAGAATCCCTACCATGCGGTCATGGCGTGAAGCCCGGTGCAGGGCATCGCGTAAACGCTCCAGCAACAAAGCCCGGTTGGGTAAACCCGTCAGCTCATCATGGAAGGCCCGCTCTTCAAGTTGGGCGGTTACCTCAACTCGTTCAGTGATGTCTCGAGCGTTTACTACCACGCCAGCCACCGCCGGGTTCTCTAACAAATTGGTGGCCACGATCTCCATGTGCAGCCAACTTCCATCTTGGTGAGAAATGCGTGCATCAAAGGCCGGAGACATGCCGGGGGTAGCGACGACCTCCGGTGCTTGGGCGATTAAATCGGGCTGATCATCGGGATGCACCAAGTCAACTACCGGTAAACCCTCAAGACCCAAAACATCACGCCCTAAGACGCGCCCCACGGCGGGGCTGGCGTAAATGATGTTCCCATCGCTGCCGACCACCGCAACTAAATCTGAAGCATGTTCAACCAGAGCCGCCAAACGAACCTCTGACGCTTCGACCCTTTGTTGCGCCGCATGCAACGCACTGAGGTCTCGCGCCACCAAAGAGATGGCATCAATTTGGTTAGTGGCCGTACGGTGAGCTACCAGCAAGGCCGAAACGGGGACCAAAGCATTGCTCCCAACCCGTTTAGCGGTCAGGCGAAACTCGCCTCGCCAAGTGTCGTGCGAACGCACCGCCGGTAACGCCGTTGCCGCAAACTGAGCTTGCGACCATCCATCCAGAAGGTCTAAAAGCCGAGAACCAACAATGCCCGGGACGAGGTCTTCGAGCGCTTTGTTGGCCCACCGGACAGTACGACCGAGCGGGTCCAAGATAGCCACCAAGTCGGGGCTGGCTTCCAACACCCTGGTGAGTTCCTGCGCCCGATGAGCCTCGTCGAGTTGGCTCGTGACATCGGCAAAAGTAAGCAAGGCCCCGCCTTCAACGGGGGTTACCGAAAGATCTATCCAGCAGGGGTCGCCGTTACGGTGTCGTAAACGCAGGCGCCCCCGAAGACTTTGTTGCGCAGCCGTTTGTTGCGTCAACTGCGCTAAAAATTCATCACGGCCCTCGGGATCAATGTGGTCAACCCAGCCTGAGCCCAAAGTCTCTTCAGGATCTTGACCAGTAAGCAACGACCAGTGATCGTTTACCGCTACACAGTCCTGTGCGCTATCAAGCAGCGCCATGCCCGTTGGGGCGGCCGCTACCAGGTCGTGCAGCGGTTTCAAAGAACCCGGGCCGGTATTTTCTTGTTGGTTCACGTGCGGACGGGGGGACTCGAACCCCCATGCCTTGCGGCGCTGGCACCTAAAGCCAGTGCGTATGCCAATTTCGCCACGTCCGCAGACTTAAAGCCTCGGCATGATGAAGCCCAAGGCATAGTCGATTTATTGCATCTCCCCGCGACGGGCAATGACCTGATCAATGATGCCGTAGTCGCGGGCTTCTTCAGCGGTAAACCAACGATCGCGTTCACTGTCCGCTTCGATGGTTTCATAGGTTTGACCGGTGTGTTCAGCGATGCGTTCTTGCAACATTTTTTTGGTGTAAGCCATTTGCTCGGCTTGGATAGCAATATCGGAGGCTTGACCTCGCACCCCGCCCAAAGGCTGATGCATCATGATGCGAGCGTGGGGGAGGGCATAGCGTTTGCCCGGCGCACCGGCACAGAGAAGGAATTGCCCCATGGAAGCGCCTAAGCCCATGCAGATAGTGCCGACCTCGGGGCCCACGAACTGCATGGTGTCGTAAATGGCCATACCGGCGGTGACCGACCCACCAGGGGAGTTGATGTAGAGCCAGATTGTTTTTTCGGCGTCTTGTGCCTCAAGGAAAAGCATTTGAGCGCTGATGTTGTTGGCCACCTCGTCATTGACGTCGGTGCCCAAAACCACAATGCGGTCTTTTAGCAAACGACTAAATACGTCGAAGCGTCCACCTTCAGAAAGATCGGCGTTGGCGGTTGGTGAAGAAAAAAAATCGGTCATGGCAGGCAGGTTACCGTGTGTTGAGCCAAGGTTGGGGGTAAAAAGTGGTCTTAACCTTGCGCATCTTCGGCCCGTTGGCGTAAATCCTTGGTGCCCCCGGCCAGCCCGTCGGGGTGGTTAAACAGTGCGCTGCCCGAAACAAACACGTTGGCTCCGGCGGCCGATGCTGCAGCGATGGTGGTGGGGCTTATGCCGCCATCAACTTGAAGGTCGCAGTCGTAGCCTTCGAGCATCTCTGCTACTTGGGTCATTTTTTCTTCCATGGGGGCAATGTAGGCTTGCCCGCCGAACCCGGGGTTTACCGTCATGACGAGCACCAAGCCCAGTAGGTCACGCACATTGGTGATGACCTCCGCGGGGGTGTGGGGGTTTAAAGCGACTGCCGGGGTGGCTCCCAACTCGGCGATAAGTGACAGTGTGCGGTGCAAGTGGGTGCAGGCTTCGGCGTGGACCGTGATGATTGAACAACCGGCTTCGACGTAGCGGTGAATGAGTTGGTCGGGGTTTACCACCATGAGGTGAGCTTCAAAGTCAATGGTGAGGTGAGGCCGGATAGCGGCAATGACGTCGGGGCCGAGAGACAAGTTGGGGACAAATACCCCGTCCATGACGTCCCAATGGATGCGGTCAGCACCTGCTTCTTGAAGTTTCAAACATTCTTCGCCCAAGCGAGAAAAGTCGGCAGGCAAAATTGAGGGGGCAATCGCTACAGGTCGGCTCATGTTCAGGATCCTAGCCGTTAAGTGGGTGGGCCTGAGCGTCGAAAACGTAATCGCTCGGGGTAAGGATAAAACTCTGGAAGGTCTTTTTGCGCTAGTCGCTCTTGAAGCCCCGACCAAAATTCGGGGGTAAAAAGTTCACCGTGAACGGTTTGGAATCGTTCCCAAATTTCGGGAGCCACCCGAGAGGGAAAAGACATGAAGGTGGGGAACTGTTCGGGAAAAACATCACCCGGTTCTATAGCGAACCAGGGTTGAGAACGCATTTCATCTTCGTAACTTTGGCTTTGCGGCAAAGTACGAAAGCGGCAATCTTCTAGCAACTCGATTTCGTCGTAGTCGTAGAACACCACGTTGCCGTGGCGGGTTACGCCAAAGTTTTTTGTAAAAAGGTCGCCGGGCCAAATATTGGCTGCCGCCAAGTCTTTGATGGCAGCACCCCAGTCCAGGGCCGCTGCTTCGGCTCGGTCGGGAGACATTTCTTGAAGGTAAAGGTTTAGCGGGTAAACCTGTCGCTCGGTGTAGAGATGCGAAACCACTACCTGGTCGCCTTCAAGTCGAACGGTTTGACTGGCTTCGCTTAGTAGTTCTTCTAAAAGTTCGGGGTCAAAGCGATCAGCATCAAAAGAAAGGTTCTCGAACTCTTGGGCATCGACCATTCGGCCTACCCGATCGTGGTGGTAGACCAGTTGGTAGCAGTCTCGAATGGCCTGACGCGTAGTGTTTTTTGGGGGGTCAAAACGGTCTTTGATGACCTTAAAAACCACGTTGAAAGAAACCAAAGTAAACACCGTCATGACCATGCCGGGTGTGCCACGGGCTCGGACAAACTTGTCATTGGAGTTTTGTAAGTTTCGGTAAAGCGCTCGGTACAAACTGGTTTTTCCGTGTTGGTTGAAACCTAAAGCGGTGTAAATCTCTGAAATGGATTTCAAAGGCAACATGGTTTTGACAAAACCGACCAACTCAGATGGTTTGGGCCATTCCACAAAAAAGTAAGACCGGGTGAAGCTGAAGAGACGACTGGCTTGCGATTCGGTCAGCAAAACGGTGTCGACCAGAAGGCCTTGCTCGCTTTGAACAATGGGAATAACGATGGGGGTGACCCGGTTCATGTAGCGCAAGCGGCCCACCAGGTAGGCGCCTTTGTTGCGGTAGAAAACTGGTTGCAACATGTCGATGCCGTCGAGGTCAAGGTTGTCCCAAGCATCGAGCAAAAAGGCATCCAAGCGGGCGGCGACCCTTCGTGCATCGGCATCGAGATCTGCCCATGGGGCGTCAAAGCCGTAGGAGTTCAGGATTGACCGCATCATGGCTGCAGAGTCACGGGTGCGCGTCCAAGTGGTGATGGGGCTGGCATCGCCTTTGCTGCGAGGCAGGGTAGAGGCCCCAAACCACCGAAGCTCTACGTCGTTGTCAATACCGATGGTAGTAAACACTCGGCGAGTCACTGAGTTGAAAAAGGTTTCTGAAAGGTCCAAGTCGGAGCGTTGGGCGATGCGGCGGCGATAACGCAAACGGACGGCCCGCCATGTTCCACGCTGGTCGGGCAAAGGCCGCAATGTTTTGGTTATAAGGCCCACTGTTGTTTGAACTTGAGCGGTGTGCAAGGCGAGCCTTTGGATGGCGTCTTGGTCTTGCTGGGCCCATTCCTGTAGTTGAAAGTGCTTGCCTGCTCGGTGGGTGATTTCTTGAAACTCGGTTATGTAACGGACGTAGCCGTCGAAAACAGCATCGGAGATCCAGGTTTCGATGGCCTCGGGGTTATCGAGGAGCTGCTCATTCATTTTTATCTCCTCGTGGGGAACATGGTTAACGCTAGGCGGGTACTAGCGTTACTCAACATGAACACACTTAACGTACCTAAAACTCGGTTCCCTGGTTTGTCTAACGGTTGGGCTCGCTTTGATGGCCCGGCCGGCACCCAAATGGTTGATTCATCTATCGAAGCCATGGCCGATTGGCAACGGAGCGGCAACAACGCCAACAGTCATGGGTCGTTTCCGGCGGCACAAGCTTGTGACGATTTGGTTGATGAAGTGAGCGCTACCATGGCCCAACTTTTAGGGGCCGATGCGGAGGGCATGATTTTTGGGCCCAGCACTACTTCAAACTTAATGTCGCTTACCCGGGCTATTGGGGCCACGTTGCGCCCGGGCGATGAAATTATTTGTACCACTTTGGACCACGATGCCAACGTGGCGCCGTGGTTGCTGGCCGCTGCGGATGCCGGGGCGGTGGTGCGTATGGCTGAATTTGATGGTGCCACTGGGCGGTTGGCGCCTCAAGCAGTGGGTGATTTGTTGACCGACCGCACTCGTTGGGTGGCGGTGACCGGCGGGTCTAACGCCATTGGCACCATGCCCGACATTGCGGCCATTACGGATTTGGCTCATGACGCAGGGGCCTTGGTGGCCGTAGATGGTGTGCATAGGACCCCGCACCGGGTGACCGATGTAGCGGCCATTGGTTGTGATGCTTACGCCACTTCGCCTTATAAGTGGTATGGCCCGCATGCTGGGGTGTTATGGCTAAGCCCAGAATTACGTGATGTGTTGCCGGCTTACAAGGTGCGCCCGGCTCCTGAGACTGGTGGCGGGCGTTGGCAGCACGGCACCCCTTCGTACGAAACGTTGGCCGGCATTAATGCAGCAGCCCAGTTTTTGTTGACTACCGGCATGGACAATATTGCTGCGCATGAAAACCAGGTTTTCGCTCGATTGGTGGGTGGTTTATACGACCTGCCGGGGGTGCGGGTTTTGGGTTCCACTGGCCCTGATGATCTCGCGGAGCGGGCGCCTACTTTGATGTTGATGGTGGAAGGCCAAGCACCACTTTCGGTCGCTGAGCATTTAGCGAGGGCCCAGGTGGCGGTATGGGACGGACACAACTATGCGGTGGGTGCGATGGAACCCTTGGGCTTGCACCACGAAGAGGGTGCGGTGCGTGCCGGGGTTACCGCTTACATCACTGATCAAGATGTTGACCGGCTTTTGTCTGCGGTAGCAAGCCTTTAACCAAAACCCCGTTGGAGCGAGGGTCATTATCGGGCGGGCAAAGTAGTTTAGAGTCTTAAGGGACGGGAGGTGAGCAATGACAAGACGACTAACCCAATACAGTCACGGCGCTGGTTGAGGCTGCAAGCTTGCTCCTGGTGAGCTGGCGCACGTGGTGCGTCAATTAACCCCGATAGACAACCCGAACCTTTTAGTGGGTGCGGCCACTGGTGATGATGCTGCGGTGTGGCGTCTTGATGACGAACGCGCCCTGGTGGTTACTGCAGATTTCATTACCCCGGTGGTCGATGAAGCGCGCCTTTGGGGCCAAGTAGCGGCCGCTAATGCGGTGTCTGATGTTTATGCCATGGGTGGCCGACCGTTGTTGGCTTTGAACCTGGTGTGCTGGAACACCGAAGAACTTTCTAACGATTTGTTGGCTGAAGTTTTGTTGGGTGCTCAAGACATTGCGCAACAGGCCGGCTTTGTTATTGCTGGCGGACACACCGTTGATGACCCGGAACCGAAGTTTGGTTTAGCCGTGGTGGGGGAGGCGCACCCGGATCACCTGTTAACCAATGCTGGTTTTAAAGTTGGGCAAAAATTGATTTTGAGCAAACCGTTGGGTATCGGAGTTATCACAACGGCCATTAAAGCCGGTACGGCGCCCCCTGAGGTGGTGGATGCTGCAATGGCTTCCATGGTGCGTTTGAATGCGAATGCCGCCACGGTGGCTTTGGCCGCCGGTGCTACTGGAGCCACTGATATTACGGGGTTTGGTTTGTTGGGTCATTTAGGAAGGGCGGTCCAGGAGTCGCAGGTTTCGGCCGAAATCGAAGTGGCCGCTGTGCCCATGTTGGGCGGTACTCGAGCGCTGGCCGAAGCGGGCACCATGCCCGGGGGGAGCCGCCGTAATTTGGCTTGGGTAGAAGAATGCCTGGACCGGGGTGGTTTTTCTGACCTTGAGGTGCTTTTGCTGGCCGATGCACAGACTTCCGGCGGGCTGCTCTTTGGGGTTGAAGATGCTGCGGTTTCCGAGGCCTTGAGCGATTTGGAAGAATCGGGTCATCAGGCGGCGGTTATCGGAACGGTTGTTGAAGGTCTCGGCCAGATTGCTTTGCGCTAGTTCTTGCTCAATGATTGGGTCGGCTTTGGTGGGTGCGACACTAGAGGCAGCGAGGAGCGAACCAGATGAGTGACCAACCAGGGGAATGGGCGCCAGAGCTCGAAGAACTGCGGGCTCGCGAGGCTTTGGCCGAACAAATGGGCGGCCAAGAAAAAGTTGACCGCCAGCATGATCGAGGCAAAAAAGATGTGCGTCAACGCATCGACTTGTTGTTGGATGAGGGTTCGTTTCATGAGATCGGCAAAATCGCTGGACGGCCTACGTATGACGCCGATGGCCAACTGGTTGATTTGCAACCGGCAAACTTTATTTTTGGTCGAGGGCGAATTGATAAGCGCCCCGTGGTGGTGGCGGGCGATGATTTCACGGTGCGGGGCGGAGCGGCCGATGCGTCAATCCCTGCTAAGCAGGTAGCGGCTGAGCAAATGGCCGGGGAACTACGTTTGCCTATCGTTCGCCTGATAGACGGCACGGGCGGAGGCGGGTCGGTCAAGAGTTTGGACTCCGACCCGAAGAAGAAACGGGAAACAACTGGTGGCCATGGCGGGGGAGCCCGCACGTATGTTCCTTACGTGCCGGGTTGGGAACACGCCGTAACGAATCTTTCTACGGTGCCGGTGGTGGCGCTGGCTTTAGGCCCGGTGGCTGGTTTGGGGGCAGCCCGCGTGGTGACCAGTCATTATTCGGTCATGGTGAAAGGTTTGTCGCAAATGTTTGTGGCTGGCCCGCCGGTGGTTAACCGTTTGGGCGGCGAACAGGTGGATAAAGAAAGCCTGGGGGGAAGCCGCCTGCAAACCCGCAGCGGGGCGGTGGACGATGAAGTGGCTAGCGAAGAAGAGGCCTTTGAGCGGGCTCGACAGTTTTTGTCTTATCTGCCTTCGTCGGTGCATGACTTGCCGGCTCGTGGCGAAATTACCGACGACCCGGACCGCACCGACGAGGCGCTGTTGAGTGTGGTGCCTCGAGACCGGCGCAAGGTGTATCAGGTGCGTACGGTTATTAACTCGGTGGTTGATCAGGGCACGTTTTTTGAGATGGGGAAAAACTTTGGCCGCTCGGCGGTGACCGGCTTTGCTCGTTTGGATGGTTGGCCGGTGGCGGTGCTAGCTGGGGATTCTTTTCACTACGGCGGCAGTTGGACTGCTGATGCGGCGCAAAAGGTCGTTCGCTTTGTGGATTTAGCCGAGACTTTCCATCTGCCGGTGGTGCATCTGGTAGATAATCCGGGCTTTTTGATCGGCACGGAATCGGAGCAAGCGGCCACCATTCGTCATGGGTCGCGGGCTATGGCTGCTATTTATGAGGCTTCGGTGCCGTGGTGTTCGATCTTGTTGCGCAAGGTATTCGGGGTAGCCGGGGCTGCGCATTCGCCGGCTCATCGATTCCAATATCGTTATGCCTGGCCTTCGGGGGACTGGGGCTCGTTGCCGGTGGAGGGCGGGGTGGAAGCTGCTTACCGCTCAGACTTGGAGGCTTCGGATGACCCGGAAGCATTGTTGGCGGAGATCACCGATCGTCTCAATGCGGTGCGTTCGCCGTTTCGTACCGCTGAGGGTTTTTTGGTCGAAGAAATTATTGACCCGCGTGAAACCCGTCCGTTGCTTTGTGAGTTCGCTAACTTGGCCGCTCCATTGCGTACCGCTGGTCCGGCGAGGTATCCCTATCGGCCGTAGGCCAGTATCGGGTCGGCCTTAGGTCGCAATTAAGCGGTTTCGATTACCGCAACGATGTCGTCTTCGGAAACCATGTCGCCTTCGTTGACCATTAGCTCGGTCAGGGTTCCGCTGGCTGGGGCTTCTATGGGGATTTCCATTTTCATGGCTTCGACGATGAGTAGGGTTTGTCCTTGGGTAACGGAGTCGCCGATTGAAGTAAGGATTTTCCAAATGGTTCCGGTTACCGGCGTTTCGGCGTCTATTTTGGCCATGGGCTAGTTCACCTCATGGGGGGAGTTAATGCCACACCGGGCAGACTGCAGCATGTCTTGCCCTACTTTAGAAACCGAGCGCTTGCTTTTGCGGCCCTTTGTGGAGTCGGACACGGACACTTTTTTTGCCGTAATGGACACCCCCGAGGTAAGGGATTGGTTGCGTTTGCCGGATTCTTTTAACCGGGCGGCGGCTTGGTCGTCTATGGCCATGTTTTTGGGCCAGTGGCAGTTGCGGGGCACCGGCAACTGGGCGTTAGAAGAAAAAGCAACCGGCCGCTTGATTGGTCGGGCGGGCACTCATCACCCTGAGTATGAAGATTGGCCGGGGGTAGAAATCGGTTGGGCTCTCCATCCTGAGGTGTGGGGCCAAGGTTTTGCGACAGAAGCCGGTCAGGCGGCGAAGGATTATGGTTTTGAGGTGCTGGGCGAAGAGGAACTGTTCAGTTGCATTTTGCCCAGCAACCTCCGCTCGCAAGCAGTGGCCCAACGTTTAGGTTTCACCCTTCTTGAAGAACGGGTACTTTCACATTTTCCTCAAGAGCCCCACGGCATTTGGTCCTGCCGTAGTTACGTGGGGTCAGACCCTACGTAACTACGATTAAGCCAGTAGTTGGTTGACTATTTGCTGGGCGAGTTTTGCGGGCGAGGTGTTGGTGGTGATGGTTTCGGCGGTCAGTGCGTTTTTTGCTGCGATCTGGAGTTTTTGTTCGATGCGGCTTAAAACCTCGTAACGGATGCGTGCTTGTCGGCGTGCTTCGAGTTGACCGGTGTTTTTTAGGTGTTGCAAATGGAGGGTTATGGCGGTCCAGGTTTCGGCTATGCCGTCGCCGGTGGTGGCGGTGGCCATGATGATTGGTGGACGGTAACCGGTGGGGTCTTCTTGGCCGCTGACGTGGCTGAGCTCTAACATGAGTTCAAGGTCACGGCGGGTGTCTTGAGCACCGGGCCGGTCGGCTTTGTTGATGACAAAAATGTCGGCAACCTCTAGCAGGCCGGATTTGTTGGCTTGTACCGCATCGCCCCAACCGGGGTTGACCACCACCACCGTGGTGTCGGCGGCCGCTGCTACGTCTACTTCGACTTGCCCTACGCCGACCGTTTCTATGATCACCGGGTGATAGCCCGCAGCGGAGAAGACCCGCATGCTGCCCGGTACCGAAAGGGCGAGACCTCCTTGGTGGCCGCGGGTAGCGGCGGAACGTATAAAGGCTTGGCCTGCGTTGAGGTGATCCATGCGTATGCGGTCGCCCAAGATAGCGCCACCGGTCAGCGGTGAAGAAGGGTCTACTGCCAAAACAGCGGGGGCTTGGTTTTGTTGGCAGAGGTGGTGGACGAGCTGTCCGATGAGGGTGGATTTTCCTGCTCCGGGGGCACCGGTGAAACCAACTACGTGGGCTGATGGTTTTTGGTGGGTGAGGCTGGTAACGGTGTCGGCTAAGGCACCGCCTTGTTCAACCACGCTGAGTAAGCGTCCTACGGCACGACGGTTTCCTTCGCTGGCTAAGGCCACCAATTGAGGGAGGTCAAGGGCGCCACTCACTGGTTGACCGCTTGGCGAACGGCGGCCACTACTTCTTCGGCGGGGGCGCCGGGGCCCAAAACGGCGGCCACACCGTCGGTAGTTAGTTGAGCAACGTCTTGGTCGGGGATAATCCCACCGATAATGACCGGGGTAGTAAGCCCGGCTTTTTCTAAGGCGGCCAGCAGGGCGGGGGCCAAGGTGAGGTGGCCGGCGTTGTGCATGGAGAGACCAATAGCGTCGGCATCTTCTTGTTCAATGGCGGCGATGATGTCGTCGGTAGTTTGGCGAATCCCTAAGTAAATGACCTCCATGCCGGCGTCGCGCAAGATACGGGCCACTACTTTGATGCCGCGGTCGTGGCCGTCGAGGCCCAGTTTGGCTAAAACGATGCGGATGGTGGAGTTTTCCATAAGGGTTCCTTAGACGATGGCTTGTTCGACGTAGGTGCCGAATTCTTTTTCCATGGCTTGAGATATTTCTTCTACCGTGGCGTAAACCCTCACTGCATCAAGAATGCTGGGCATAAGGTTGCAGGCGGGGTCAGCGGCGGTGTCGGTTACTTTTTGCAGTGCTTCGTTTACTTGTTGAGCATTGCGTCGGGTTTTGATGTTCGTCAAGCGTTGACGTTGAGCGGTTTCGGTTTCGTCTTCGATGCGCATGAGGTGAGGATTGTCGTCTTGGTTGCCTTCGGTAAAGGCATTGACTCCGACAATGGTGCGTCGGCCGGCGTTTACTTCTCGTTCAAAGCGGTAAGCCGAGTCGGCTATTTGACCCACGAAGTAACCGTTTTCGATTCCGGCGTAGACCCCTTCAAGCATTGAACCGTTGCCCAGGTCGTCAAGGTAGGTGAAGATTTCTTCGGCTTGGCGCTCCATTTCGTCGGTCATCCATTCCACGTAGGGTGAGCCACCGAGAGGGTCGGCTACGTTGGCTGCCCCGGTTTCGTGGGCAATGATTTGTTGAGTGCGAAGGGCGATGCGCGCCGCTTTTTCGGTGGGTAAAGCGAGGGCTTCGTCGAAACTATCGGTGTGCAGGCTTTGGGTGCCGCCCAGCACGCCGGCTAAAGCTTGTAATGCCACTCGGGCAATGTTGATTTCGGGTTGGTTGGCGGTGAGCGATACCCCGGCGGTTTGGGTATGGAAGCGGCACATCATGGCTCGTTGATCGGTGGCGCCATAGCGATCCTGCATCCAGCGTGCCCAAATGCGGCGGGCGGCTCGGAGTTTGCCGACCTCTTCAAAAAAGTCAATGTGGGAGTTGAAGAAGAAGCTCAGGCGGCGGCCAAACTCGTTGATGTCTTGCCCCTGGGCTAGGGCGGCTTCTACGTAGGCGAAACCATTGGCCAGGGTGAAGGCAAGTTCTTGGGCGGCCGTGGAGCCGGCTTCTCGAATGTGGTAACCGGATATAGAAATGGGGTGCCATCGGGGGAGGTGCTGCGTGGTGTAGTTGACCATGTCGGTGACAATGCGCATGGAAGGTCGGGGCGGGTAGATGTATTCTTTTTGCGCTTGGTATTCCTTCAAAATGTCGTTTTGGATGGTGCCCGCGAGTTGGTTGCTGGCTACCCCGTTTTTTTCGGCCACCACGATGTACATGGCTAACAAGATGGCCGCTGGCCCGTTGATAGTCATGGAGGTTGAGACTTCGCTGAGGTCAATGTCGGCAAATAGGTCTTCCATGTCGGCCAGGGTGTCGATGGCTACCCCGGCTCGGCCGACTTCGCCTAAGGCCCACGAACTGTCGGAGTCGCGGCCCATGAGGGTGGGCATGTCGAAAGCGGTGGAGAGCCCGGTGCCGCCGTGGGCGAGGAGTTCTTTGAATCGTTGGTTGGTGTCTTGGGCGGTACCGAACCCGGCAAACATGCGCATGGTCCATAGACGAGAGCGGTAGCCGCCGGCGTGGAGACCTCGGGTGTAAGGAAATTGTCCAGGAAAAGGTGCCTCGCCGTAGACCGGGTCAACGGGCACACCGGACATGGTTTCAAAATCTTCTTGACGCAGGGGGAGGTTTTGGTAGGCCTCTTCCCAGCCTTGTTGTGGTGTGGTCATGTGAGGTGCTTTGGCTAGATACTTTGACGTTCAACTATTTTGCTACCCTAACCTTATGAAAGCAAATCCAGATGTCATCGCCCAGGCAGCAACCAACTGGCGAAAGCATCAATGGCCAGCCGTCGAGGCCATGCAGGCCGCGACGTCAATTACCCGAGCCCATCAATTGCTGGTAGGGCGCATTGACGCTGTGCTTGCTCCTTTGGCGCTAAATTTCAGTCGCTTCGAAGTATTGGCGCTGCTGTTTTTTACAAAAACTGGCCAAATGCCTTTAGGTAAAATTGGCGACCGGTTGCAGGTCCACCCGGCCAGTGTCACGAACACAGTGACCCGGCTAACCAAAGATGGTTTTGTAAAACGGGTTGCCCACCCATCTGATGGTCGAACCACTTTGGCTGTTTTAACAGTTAAGGGGCGTCACCGGGTTGAAAAAGCGGCGGCGGTCTTAGGTGAAATCCAGTTTGGGGTTAGCGGCCTCAAACAGCCAGCGGCCAGGGAAGTAACTGAAGCGATCGCAGGTCTCCGGCAAGCGGCGGGAGACTTTGACTAACCAGTGGTGAGGCTCACCGGGATCACCGATTGGTCGGTGATCGCCATGAGTTGTTGACAATCGCTGGCTGTTTCGGCTTTTAAGCCAACGGCGCCATCAATGGTTGCGCTGACTTGCGTGCCGAGCAACGCATGGCCAGCCCATTGGTCAAAAACAAATACTTCTCCGGTGCTGGGGCGCAACAAAGCAAGCAAGGGTTCTGGAGAACATTGGCCATCGACCAGCCATTGTCCAACGGTGGCGACATCGCCGGATAGTCCTACTTGGTATTGGTTTCCTTGGTGCTCCACGAGCGGGCCGGTTGGGTCGTTGGGTGTCCAAACCGAAGAAGGTTCTGTTGCTGTTCTGTTGGCGAGTAGCAATCCGGCCCCTACCAAAAGAACTATGGCGGTTACCCCAAGGAGGGAACGGGAGACCGTGGTTAAATTTTGCGGCAAGTTGGGGCGCAACCGAAAAGGGTCGTGGGCGGGTTTTTGCCCAGCGAAAACTCCCGAGAGGTCGGCCAAGGCAATGGCCAGATCAGTGGCTGTGTCGTTTTTGGCTACCCGGCAGGTGTGGCGTAGTTTTTTTCGTTGGCGTTGTTCTTGGGTTGAAGGGTCAGTGGGGAGGCGGCCAACGGTCTCGGTCAACAGGTCGGCTAAAGCGGCGAGGTCTTGAAAAGCCGCTGCGGGGTCGTCGGGCAAAGGCTGGGCTAAAGAAAAGTTGGTAATCAGCGGCCGACCCTCAAGGTCTACGAGGACTGTTTCTGCGCTGAGCGCTTGATGGCTTACCCCTGAGCGGTGCATTTCGGCCAGGGTGCGGGCTAAGGATGCGCCAAGGTGGCAGAGGTCGGTGGCGCTTTGTAAATCGTGATGGTTGAGTGTCTGATGGTCGGCGTCGTCGTAGGTGAGGGTGGCGTGGTCGCCGGTGCGTTCGAAAGACAACACCCGCACCACCCCGGGCAGTCTTAAGCCGTTGAGGAGCACTACTTCGGCTTCAAGAACGTCGGCTTGGCGAGGGCTGCTGGCTTGGCGTTCTGTGGGGCCGATGCTCATGCTCGGTTTTCATTTCCTAAAGAACCGGGGGGCAACGGGGTGTCTGGCTCGTTTTGCGTCCGAGAGGTAAGGCGGTCTAACTGGGCGGCGATGCGGCGGGCAATTTGTGCCGCGCTTTCTCCGCTGGGGTCGGTGCCGGGGTCGCTGATTTCTCCGGTCGGGTTGGTGGCCGTTAATTTCTTGCGACCAAATGGAGAACGCCACCGTGGCCTTGGTCCAGCGGGGTACAAAATGAGTGGAGAGATTCGTTTGTCGTCTACGCCGGCCGCTACCAAAGTGTTGAGGGTGCGTTGTTGGGCGATGGCATCTCGTTCGCTGGGACGACCTACCACCACCACAAAATCGGCCAGATTCATGACCACTCGGGCAATTTCTCCCGGGGTAGAAGGGCTAGTGGGTTGCTCTTCGGGGGCCAAATCAACAAAGGGGTCTACATCTACCACGGTAACCAAATGGTGGCGAGCGATGTTGATGAGGGTGGCGCGCAAGCTTGAGCCTCCGGCGGCTGGCCAATCGCGGCGCCGGAGGAGGCCGGGCAACAGTCGATAGGGAGCCCCCGAGGGCTGAATCATGAGGGTAAAAAGTTCTTGTGCGGTGGGTTGGCCGGTGCGGTGGGCTTGTACTGCTTGTTGCAGATTTTTTCCGCCGGGGTCAACGCCGTGCAAATGAGCTTGGTCGGCTTCCAGACAGGCGTCAACTAGTGCTACGGATTTTTGGAAACGTGGGTCATGGCCGAGGCCTAAGGCAAGCGCTCGAGCCACTGAGGAAGCCCCGGTACCGCCGGGCCCGGTAACGGCGATTAGACGACCGTGCCAACTGGTGTTTTGCCATTTGGCTTTGTCGCCGATGGCCGGTGGCGCCGTCTGGGTGTCGCTCTTGCGAAAACGGTCGGTTTGGTTTATGAGATTGCCGTGCCGTTGTAGTGCTAAGCGAAGGTCTTCGTCGGCCAGAAACGAGGAGATTACCTCATCGGCTCCCAGGCTTTTCCATCGACCGGCGTCGGTTTCTTTACCAACAACGATGACCGGACAGTGGGCAGCATGCGAGCGCTGGATCAACTCGCGATCTAAACCAACGGTGCGGTGGTCTATTAAAAGTGCAGAAAAAGGCCGGCCGGAAGCCAGACGGTTGGTGAGGTCAGCTATACCGGCGCAGGGCAGAAACTCTCCTGCTGGTTGCCCCGTGTCAAGCACCGGTTGCACTTTGGTCATCCAACCGGGTGCTCCCGAAGCCAAACCGAGAAGCACGTATCGCTGCCCGCTCATGGGTTTAAAGTAGTCCAGATTTTCTGGATTAGCCCGGCGACACGTTTGCTTCTTTTCCTGAAGGTCGTACAGCCATACCGAACAAAAAAAACATGGTACGGTTTTGCAACTAACTGAGGAGAATTTAATGGTCGTCAAGAGTAAGTTCTTTCTGATTTTTTTTGTGCTGGCTTTAGGTGTTTCAGCTTGTACATCTTCTAGCGATGACGGCGCTCTCGACGATGCGTTGGCGACTCTTGATGCTGCGGAAGGTGAGCGAGATACTGCGGTTGCTGCTTTAGAAGAAGCCACAGCGGCGCTTGAAGAGGCTATGGCGTTGTTGGCAACGGTTCCCCCAACCCCGGCGTCAACTACAGCGGCACCTACAACGACACCCCCCACAACTACGGTGACGGTGATGCCTGCATGTTCTAGCGACGGCTTGCCATCGGATGTAGGCGGTGAACCCAGCGATGGTGTCTCTGGGGATATTAATGGTGATGGCATCGATGATCATGTGTGGACGGTTCAAGGATCCACTACCGAGCAATGGTATTTGATTGCGTCAATGGGTGGAGAATCCCTCGAATATCATGTATTAACTCAAGGTAGCCCTGGTGCTATTAATGAACAGGGGAACTCGGTGAGTGGGACGCACGATCTTGATGGCGACGGGGACATTGAACTTTGGGTAACTGTCGGAGGAGTCAGGCATGCTAGCGCTCCTAAATTGGTGGTATTTGAAGATTGTTCTTTACAGGAAACCGGGTTTTCTTTGAGGACAGAAGACGAGTATCAACCAGTGCCGCCGTTTACTCGTTCTTTCTGTCAAGTAATGGATGGGGTAACTATCTATGCACAAATAGTGGTGAGCCTCGCCAGCGGTGGGGGAGTAAGCGGCCCATGGTTGGTAAACGTCTCAACGCTAAGGCTTGAAGGAACGGCCATGGTGTCAGCAAGCGATGTGGTTGCTGTGCCGGATGAAAAAGAAGTGACAGGCAATTATGAAAGCGGTTTCGCATGGGCCGCCGACCGCGGCTTTGCCGCAACTACTTGTTGACCCAAAGAGTGTTAAAGGGTCCCTTCGGTAAGCCGGAGAGACCATTTGTGTTACTTGCAGGCGTCTTCTAGTGCGTCAAATAGACCTTGGCCTTTTTTGAGAGACCAGGTGATTTCGCCAAACGAAGTATGGGCGACGATGGAATCGGCGCCAATCATTTTTTTGTCTCTGTCGAGGCTCTCTACGCTGGTGGCGTCGAGGCGGCCTACCCATGCTTGGTTTTCGGTGGAGCGCACAATGCTGGTGGCGGTTATTTCAAGGGTCACTTGTCGTTCGGTGCCCTCTTGGTCGGTTTCGGTAATGTTGTCGAAAGTTGTCATGACCACACTTTGACACGGTGGGCTACAAAAGCCACCCTCATTGACTTGCCAATTGACGAAAAAGATGGAAAGATACCGAAATGGAAGAAAAAGTAGTTGATGCTAGTCAACCACCACAAGAGGCAGTGTGGTTGAGCTCTGGTGCGGCGGCCAAGCGGTTGGGTATTACCACACGCACCCTGTACCGACTTATCGACGAGGGCCAACTTGAAGGCTTCCGTTTTGGTCGGGTGATTCGTTTGCGTCTTGATGGGGTGGACCAATTCGTCGAACAGTCTCGTATCCAACCAGGAGACCTGAGCCACCTGTATCAAGAGTCGCCTGAAGATGGTGGAATTGTTGACTGATTTCTGCTGAGAACCCTCGCCGGAGTTTCCCCTACGCGGATGGGATAAATACCACCGACCGGAATGGTTGTTTGCCCGTCCTTGGTCGTTCCAGTAACCGAACGACCAACCCCCATGGTGCCTCCGGGTGGCCAGCGTTTCGCCAACCCCAGCGCCACGGCGGTGCTTCAAGACGGGTGGATTACCAGTTTGACCAAAAGTCTTGGCTCGCCCGCTAAACGCATTCAAGAGGCCACCGAAAACGAAGGCTTAGGTGTGTTGGCTATTACTCACTTCAGCCGACTGCTCGAAGTGTTAGAACCCGACCAAGTGCACGTGTTGGCCCAGGGTCGTATTCAGGTTTCTGGTGAGCCAGAAATTGTAGAGCGACTCGAAGCAGCGGGTTACCGCGGGTTGCTTGGTGAAGCAGCGGTCAAGGCAGAAGAGGAAGAAAACCTTTTGCCCGACCCTTTTGCTGATCCGCTTCTTTAACTGGACAGTGCGCTAAGCGGTCGCTTCGACCAACGCTTGGTCCAGGGTATTCCAACCCAAGGTGGCGCATTTAATGCGCACCGGAAACTTCACCACACCTCGTAACGCTTCAAGGTCCCCGAGTTGGGGAGCGGGAGAGGCATCAGCATTGGTGTCGTCAAGTTCGTGTTCGTGGATGGACATCATTTCTTTGAAGGCCTGCAGTACTTGGCGGGCTTCTTCTACGGTTTTTCCTAGGACGGCGGTGGTCATCATGGATGCTGATGATTGGCTAATGGAGCACCCTTGGCCACCGATGCGAATATCGGTGATGGTGTTGTTTTCCACGGTTAAGAACACTTTAATTTCGTCGCCACAAAGCGGGTTGAAACCTTCGGCCATGTGGGCCGGTGGGGTTTCTAACTCACCACGATTGCGCGGGCTGCGGTAGTGGTCGAGGATTATTTCTCGGTAGAGGTCTTCTAAGCCTGGCATGTGGTGCTCGTTGGGTAGCGGGTGGTTGGGTAATTAGAAGGCGAAGAACTGTCCGGCGGCTTCGAGAGCATCGGCCAGTGCGTCGACATCGGATTCGTCGTTATAAAGGTAGAGCGAAGCGCGGGCAGTAGCACCCACCCCCAGTAAACGCATGAGGGGCTTGGCGCAGTGGTGGCCGGCACGTACGCAAACACCGCGTTCGTCAAGTACTTGGCTGAGGTCGTGGGGGTGAACGTCTTTGTAGCAAAGGGACAGCACACCGCCCCGAATGGTGAGGTCTTGCGGGCCGTGAATAATTAGGTCTTCGCCGAAACGGTCACCCAGGGTGCGCAGGGCGTAACCGGTAAGTTGGGTTTCGTGGGCGACGATGTTGTCCATGCCCAGGTTTTCTAGGTAATCCACGGCAGCGCCCAGCCCGATCATTTCGGCGATAGGTGGAGTGCCGGCTTCGAACTTCCAAGGGATTTCGTTGGCGGTAAAGCCTTCTTGGGTGACGTTGAGAATCATCTCACCACCGCCGAGGAAAGGCGGCATGGCTTCTAACAACTCTGCGCGACCCCACAACACACCGATGCCGGTTGGGCCGCACATTTTGTGGCCGGTAAAGACTAAAAAGTCGCAGTTGAATTCGGCAACGTCGGTGGGGCGGTGAGGAACCCATTGGCTGGCGTCTACCAGGCAAAGGGCACCCACTGCGTGGGCGGCGTCGGCCAGTAAGCGCACGGGAGGGAGGGTGCCCAAAACGTTTGAGGCGGCCGAAATGGCTACCAGTTTTACGCCTTCGAGCATTTGGTCAAGGTCGGTGAGGTCAAGTTGGCCGTCATCGGTGAGGGGTATCCAGCGCACTTCGATGCCTTTGTCGGCGGCAAGTTGCTGCCAAGGCACGATGTTGGCGTGGTGTTCTAACGACGAGATGAGTACCACGTCGCCGGCGTTGAGGTTGGCTCGCCCCCAGGTGTAAGACACCAGGTTGATGGCCTCGGTAGCGTTTTTGGTGAAGATGATTTCTCGGTCGGCGGGGGCGTTAATAAAGTTAGCGACCCGCAGGCGAGCGTTTTCGGTGGCGTCAGTGGCGGCGGCGGCCAGGTAGTAGGCCCCGCGGTGCACGTTTGCGTTGAGGTGTTCGTAGTAGTGGTTGAGGGCGTCGAGTACCTGTTGAGGTTTTTGTGAGGTAGCGCCAGAGTCTAAGTAGATGACCGGCCGGTCGTTGATCAGATTGTTGAGCAGAGGAAAGTCTGCTTTGACGGCCGCGGCATCTAAGGTCATGCGGTTACCTCGGAACGAAAAGCGTCGAAGCCTTGTTCTTCGAGTTGGACGGCTAGTTCGAAGCCGCCTTGTTTGACAATGCGGCCTTCCATCAAGATGTGCACGAAGTCTGGTTGGAGGTATTCCAACAGGCGCTGGTAGTGGGTGATGGTGACCACGCCGAGGTCGGGGCGCTGTTGGCGTACTGCGGTGACCCCATCGGCCACGGTGCGTAGGGCATCAATGTCGAGACCGGAGTCGGTTTCATCCAAAATGGCGAGTTCTGGTTCCAAGATGGCCATCTGGAGGATTTCGTTGCGTTTTTTTTCACCGCTGGAAAAACCTTCGTTGAGGTAGCGGTCGGCGAAGGAAGAGTCCATGCCGAGGCGGTCCATGCATTCCATGATGACGAGGCGAAATTCTAGCACCGAGAGGTTGATGCCTTTGCGAGCGGAGAGGGCTTGGCGTAAAAAATTGATGACCGATACGCCGGCGACTTCTTGCGGATATTGGAAAGCTAAAAAGATGCCGGCTCGGCCTCGAGTGTCGGCGGACCATTCGGTGATGTCGTCACCTTGAAAGCGCAGCGAGCCTTTGGTGATGACGTATTCGGGGCTACCTAAAAGCACGGCGGCCAAGGTGGATTTTCCTGATCCGTTGGGGCCCATCAAAGCGTGGATTTCTCCGGTGTTTACCACCAGATCAACCCCGTTCAAAATGGGTTGCCCGTCCACCGTGGCGGCGTGCAGGTTTTCGACTTCGAAGAGGGGGGCGGTGGTGTTCACAGTGTGGAGTCTAAACGGTTTAGGGGATTACCACTATGCCCATAGGGGAAATACATTGCTTACCAACCGCGGGCTACCCAGTCGTCTAGCGAGGGCTGTTCGGCTCCGATGGTGGTGTCGGTGCCGTGGCCCGGCAAAACAAAGGTTTCTGCGGGTAGGGGAGCAAACAACCGGCGGTCTATGGAATCGATGATTTGTTCAAAGTTGCCGGTGTCAAAGTGGGTGGCTCCGGGCCCGCCAGGAAACAGGGTGTCGCCGGAGAAAAGAATGGGCGCCCCTTCCAAGCGAAAGCAGATAGACCCCGGGGTATGGCCGGGGGTGCAGATGGTGTGCAGGCGCAGGCGCCCTACTTCGATAACCGATTCGTCTTCCAACAAATAGTCGTAACCGTCGAGCAACGCTGCGTCGGCGGCCGTTACCCCCACCTGATAGCCGGCTTCGCGTACCGCAGGTACGGCGGCAATATGGTCGGGGTGGCCGTGGGTTTCTAATACGGTGCGCACGTCGAGGGTTCGGCAGAGTTCCAGCAGTTTGTCGTGTTCGTTGGCGGCATCAATTAATACCGATTCGCCGGTTTGTCGGCAGCGCAAGACAAAAACGTTGTTGGCGTAGTCGCCGACCACAATTTTGTGAATCTCGGACTGGGTGTCACACCAGTGCAGCGACACTCCCGGCACTCCGGTGTTGGGGTGATCGTGGTGGTCGCAGGGACTAAGCGGGCTACTGGTTTCTGTCATGGCTCTATCTTGCCCGAAAACTTCCTGCCATGAGTTACCCGCCCGGTGTGGCTGCGGTGGTTACCGGCTGGTAGAACATGGGGAACGGCCACATGGCCAATTCGTAACAACCATCTAACAGGAGTGCAACAGGTGAACTTCGCCTTCAGTGAAGAACAAGAACAACTGCGGGAATTTGTCCGCCAGTTCTTAGAGAACTATTCCGCCGAAGCTACGGTGCGTGAATTGATGGAAACCGACGCCGGCTACGACCCTGACACTTGGGCCATGATGGCTGAGCAACTGGGTTTGCAAAGCTTGATCATTCCTGAAGAACACGGTGGTCAAGGCTTTGGCTATGTAGAGCTGGTGGTCATCATGGAAGAAATGGGTCGAGCCCTTTTGTGCGCTCCGTTTTTCTCCACGGTTGTTTTGGCCGCTAACACTTTGATCCATTGCGGCGACGAAGCAGCAGCGGCAGAAATTTTGCCTGGCATTGCCAGCGGCGAAACCATAGCCACTTTGGCTTTCACCGAAGAAAGCGGACGCTGGGACGAAGCCGGCATCACTATGGAAGCCACCGCTGATGGCGATGCTTGGACACTTTCTGGCACCAAAATGTATGTATTAGATGGCCACTTGGCCAATGTGGTTTTGGTAGCAGCTCGCACTGCTTCTGGAGTATCACTGTTTAAGGTTGATGGTGAGGCTGCTGGGTTGACCCGCACCTCGCTGGCTACCATGGACATGACTCGCAAACAAGCCCGCTTGGACTTTGACGGAGTTTCCGCCACCATGATCGGTGCAGAAGGCGCCGGCTGGCTGGTGCTGGAACGAGTCTTAGATTTGGCCGCAGTGGCCTTGGCTGCCGAGCAAGTCGGTGGCGCACAAATTTGTTTAGACACCGCGGTGCAGTACGCAAAAGATCGTGTGCAGTTTGGGCGCCCTATTGGTTCGTTCCAGGCCATCAAGCACAAGTGTGCCGACATGTTGCTCGAAGTTGAATCAGCTAAATCAGCGGCTTACTACGCCGGTTGGTGTGCGGCAGAACTTAACGACGAACTACCTTCGGTGGCTTCGCTGGCTAAGGCTTACTGCTCCGAGGCTTATTTTCATACCACGGCCGAAAACATTCAAATCCACGGCGGTATTGGTTTTACTTGGGAACATTCAGCGCACCTTTACTTCAAACGTGCCAAAAGCTCTGAGTTGTTGTTTGGTGACCCCACTTACCATCGGGAACTTTTAGCTCAACGCATCGGCATCTAAGCAACTGGTTTTTGAACAACCGGTTACTGAGCAGTTGAGGCCTTTTGAGGCCATACTCAGTGCATGATTTGGTTTTTCGTCGCCCTCGGTGCGCTGTTGGTGTTGGCCGTTGCTTTTTGGGCGGTCGGTTCGGCAGTGGGTCGTTTAGAGGACACGGTGGTGCCCACGGTATTCGAAGTTGATGACGCCGTTGATTGGGTGGCCGAGTGCTTGCCTGAAGAAGCAGCTGGTCAACTCACCCGTGACGAGGTAGTTCTGGTCACCCGATGGTGGCTTGATTCTTTTAACCAAGCGGGTCTGGCGTCGCCTTTCGGTAAGGAACTGGGCGATGAGGCGTTGAGCGAAGACGCCGAGCGTCAAGTGGCAGAACTTGATGATGCGGTGGACTATGTGGTGGCTCAGGCTCTGGCGCTTGAAGAACCGTTGGATGCAGTTTCGGTGGTTGTGGTGGTGGATCTCTTAGGGATTTACCTGGCTGAAATGGGTGCCGTAGATCAAGCTGGCAAGAAGTAGTGTTAACTCATGCTTGATCGTCACGCACCAGTGTTCGTTACCGGTCACCGTGGTTTGGTTGGTTCGGCGGTTAAGCGCCGTTTGACCGCCGAGGGGTTCACTAACTTGTTGACCGCTTCACGGCAAGAACTTGACTTACGCGACCAGTCGGCGGTGGATGCCTGGTTTGCCGAGCATCAGCCGCAGTACGTGTTTTTGGTGGCCGGCACGGTGGGAGGCATTGGCGCTAACAGCAGCCGCCCAGCCGATTTTCTTTACGACAACTTGATGATTCACGGCACGGTGGTTCACGCCAGTTACCAAAACAAAGTAGACAAACTGCTTTACCTGGGGAGTTCTTGTATCTACCCTCGGCTAGCCGAGCAGCCCATTGCTGAAGGGGCTTTGTTGTCGGGGCCGTTAGAGCCCACCAACGAGGGTTACGCCTTGGCGAAAATTGCCGGTATCAAACTGTGCGAAAGCTACCGCCGCCAGTACGACTGTGACTTTATTTCGGCGATGCCCACCAACTTGTATGGGCCGGGCGATAATTTTGATTTGGAAGGCGGCCATGTGTTGCCGGCGCTTATCCGGCGTTTTCACGAAGCCAAAGAGGCCGGCGTCAACGAAGTGCAGATTTGGGGAACCGGTTCGGCTTGTCGAGAGTTTTTACACGTAGACGATTTAGCCGATGCTTGCTTATTTTTGATGGATAATTATTCCGAGGCCGGCCATGTCAATGTGGGTACTGGGATTGATGATTCCATTGCGGCTTTGGCGCGGCAGGTACGAGATTTGGTGCATCCCGAAGCCGAAATTACTTACGACACCACGAAACCCGACGGCACCCCACGCAAAGTTTTAGAGGTGAGCAAACTTACTGAGTTGGGGTGGACGGCTAAAACCGAGTTGGCCGATGGTTTAGCAAACACTTACGCCTGGTTTTTGCAAGCGCTAGCCGAGGGTACGGCTCGGCTTTAGTCCTGTTTAGATTTTTTAGCGGCCTTTTGGGCTTTTTTCCATTGGCGCACCGTGGCCAGTGCTTCAGGGCCGTCAATGTCGGCTACTGAGCGGGGTACTTCGTCTGCGAAGGCTCCGGCGTATTTCTGCCATCCTTCGGTGGGGACACCCATCCGTTTGGCTAACAGCGCAATAAAGATTTTGGTTTTTTCTTCGCCGTAACCGGGGAGAGCCCGTAAACGCTTAGCGAGTTCTTGCCCGTCGACGTTTTGCCAGAGTTCGCTCGGGTCGCCGTGGTAGTGGTCTACCAAGTGTTGGCAGAGGTCTTGGATGCGCCGTCCCATGGAAGCCGGAAAACGATGTATGGCAGGTTTTTGGCAGCACAGGGTGACAAAAGCTTCCGGCTCGTAGTCGGCAATGGCTTGGGCGTCGAAACCGGTGAGGCGTTCTTGCAACGTGGCGGGCCCGCGAAATGCCCATTCCATGGGGACTTGTTGGTCTAACAACATGCCGACCAACAGGGCGAGAGCGTTGCTGTTGAGCAAACGGTCGGCTTCGGGGTCGCCGGTGATGGCCAGGGTGCCTTGGGGGAATGCGTTCATGAGGTGGATCTTCCTACGCCAAGCCCGGTGGCTGGGACGGTGTCGTGGCGGCCCGGGTCGGGAGACTCCGGGTCGATGCCGTAAAGGGTAATAGCTTCGTTGACGGTTTCTAAGGGGATTTCTCCGGCGGTGGCGAGGGCATGAAGCACGGCTACTACCACGTGGGCCATGTCGACTTCGAAGAAACGTCGGAGGGCTTCTCGGGTATCGCTGCGGCCAAAACCATCGGTACCTAACACGGTAAAGGGGCGCGGTACCCAGCGAGAAACCTGATCGGCTACTAATTGTTGAAAGTCGGAGACCGCCACTAAGGGCCCTTGCCCGTCGTTGAGTACTTGCGTAACGAGGGGTTCTTGAGGGGCGTCTTCGGGGTGTAAACGATTTAGGCGGTCTACCTCTTGGGCTTGTTCGCGTAAACGTTTGTAAGAGGTCACACTCCACAGGTCGCAACTCACGTCCCAACGGGTAGCCAACTCGGCGGCGGCATCTCGGGCTGCTTGGTGGGCGGAACCAGAAAACATGATGCCTGCTTGGTGGGAGCATTCTGGCCCGTCGGCCCAACGGTAAATGCCGTTAACGATGTCGGTTTTGGAAATGTTGTCGGGGCGGGCCGGCATTTCGTAGGGCTCGTTGTAGAGGGTGAGATAGTAGAAAATGTCTTCGTTTTTGAGCGGGTCAGCGTGGCCGTACATGCGTTGCAGGCCGTCGTCGATGATGGCCCCTAATTCGTAGGCGAAGGCTGGGTCGTAGGCCTGGCAGGGGGGCACAGTGGTGGCCAGCACCAAACTGTGGCCGTCCTGGTGTTGGAGGCCTTCGCCGGCCAAGGTGGTGCGTCCGGCGGTGGCGCCTAGTAGAAAACCTCGGGTGCGTGCGTCGGCCGCCGACCAAATCAGGTCGCCCACGCGTTGAAAGCCAAACATGGAATAAAAAGTAAAGAAAGGGACCATGGGTACGCCAAGGTTGGCGTAACTGGTGCCGGCGGCAATAAAACTCGAGAGCGAGCCGGCTTCGGTGATGCCTTCTTCTAAGAGTTGGCCGTCGGTGTCTTCGCGATAAGACAACAGGAGTTCGTGGTCGATGGGTTCGTAAAGTTGACCGAAGGGTGCGTAAATGCCGAACTCTCGAAACAAGGAGTCCATACCGAAAGTTCGGGCCTCGTCGGGCACGATGGGCACTACCCGGGGGCCAAATTCTTTGTCCCGCATGAGGTCACGCAACAAGTTGGTTAAGGCCATGGTGGTTGACACCGGGCGCCCTTGTGACCCTTTGGTGAGCCCATCAAAGACTGAAGGGTCGGGCAGGGTTAGGGGGCGGCGTTCGCGAATGCGTCGCTTGGGGATAGAGCCCCCTAAGGCTCGGCGGCGCTGCATCATGTATTGGTATTCGTTGCTGTCTTCGCTGGGCCGCAGGTAGGGGGCCCGGTCGCCTTCAAGAAGTTCTTCGGGAATGTCTTCGGTTAGTTGTAGCCGTTCTCGTAGAGCCAACAGTTGTTCTTTGGTCATTTTTTTAATTTGGTGAGTGGCGTTACGGGCTTCAAGCCCTTCGCCGAGGGTCCATCCTTTAACCGTTTTGGCCAAAATAACTGTGGGAGCATCGTTTTCTTCGGTGGCTGCTTTGTAAGCGGCGAAAACTTTTTGATAATCGTGGCCCCCGCGGGGAAGGTCTTCTATTTCTTTATCGGTTAGGTGGCTAACGAGTTCGCTAAGGCGTGGGTCAGGACCAAAAAAGTTTTCGCGCACGTAACTGGCGGGCTCAATAGCTAAGCGTTGAAATTCTCCGTCCACCGTGGTGTTGAACTTGTTGAGGAGCACCCCGTCGGTGTCTTTTTGAATAATCTCGTCCCACACCGAGCCCCACACGACTTTGATGACGTTCCAACCGGCACCGCGAAAAACACCCTCGAGTTCTTGAATGATTTTTCCGTTGCCCCGTACTGGCCCGTCGAGGCGTTGCAGATTGCAGTTGACAATCCAAACAAGGTTGCCCAGTTTGGCGCGTCCGGCCAAAGAAATAGCGCCTAAGGTTTCTGGTTCGTCACATTCGCCGTCGCCTAAAAACGAAAATATTCGACTGGATGAGGTGTCGTCAAGGCGCCGATCAGTTATGTATTTGTTGAAACGAGCATGGTAAATAGAGTTGATGGGTCCGAGCCCCATAGAAACTGTGGGGTATTCCCAAAAGTCCGGCATGAGCCGAGGGTGGGGGTAACTAGACAGGCCGCCGCTTTTTACTTCCATGCGGAACCGATTGAGGTGTTCTTCTTCGAGTCGGCGTTCTAAAAAGGCTCGGGCATAAACCCCGGGGGCGGCGTGCCCTTGAAAGTAAACGTGGTCACCGGGTTGGCCGTCGTCTTTGCCACGGAAAAACCAGTTGAACCCCACTTCGTAAAGGGTGGCCGAAGAGGCAAAGGTTGAGAGGTGTCCGCCAATGCCGTCGGCTGTTTTGTTGGCGTTTATGACCATGGCGGCGGCATTCCAGCGAATAAAAGACCGGATGCGCCGTTCGAGTTCTTCGTCGCCGGGAAACCATGGCTGATCGGAGGGGGAAATAGTGTTGATGTAGGGCGTCCAAGTGGGAGGTGCGTTGCCTACGTTGAGGGTGCCGGCTCGTTCCATCAGTTTGGCCAACATAAAGCGCGCTCGGCGGCGACCGGAACGATCTACCAGGGAATCAAAAGAATCAAGCCATTCGCCGGTTTCTTCCGGGTCGCTGTCGGGGAGTTGATTGGTGAAACCATCGATCATTCTTTAATCATGCCAGATTTGAAAGTGTTTAGGGAGGAAAGAAAAACCGTGGGCAGTTAGTCGTGTCTTGTAGGGTCGGAGGCTATGGAAGAAACCCGCACGGTGGCGTACACCGATGGAGCATGTTCAGGAAACCCGGGGCCCGGGGGTTGGGCGTGGGTTATCCCCGGCGGTGCTTTCGCTGCAGGTTTTGACCCCGGTACTACCAACCAGCGCATGGAGTTGCGGGCCACTTTGGAAGCGCTGCAGGCCTTGGATGGTCCGTTGCTTATTGTCAGCGACTCAACTTATGTGGTGCATTGTTTTCGTGACAGTTGGTGGCGTGGATGGCAGCGGCGCGGTTGGGTGAATAGTCAAAAAAAATCGGTGGCGAATCAAGATTTGTGGAAACCGCTGGTTGACCTTTATGTGGCTCGGGGCGATGTGGATTTTGAATGGGTCAAGGGGCATTCGGGTGACCGTTGGAATGATGAAGCCGACCGCTTGGCAGTAGAGGCTGGTCAGCGTCAAATCAATTTGCAGGGTTAAGTTGGTTTAACCATTTGATTAAAGCAGCCCGTGGGGTGCCCGGGCGGGCAATGGCCACCATGGTGTTGAGGGTTTGTTCGCTGGGGTGCGGTCGCAGCACCAGGCGAGGACCAAAGAGTTGCACATCGGTTTGGTTCTCGGAGCGGTCAGAAATTTTTACGAGGCCTTTGGCTCGGATGACCCCACCGGGGCGAGTTTTGGCCCACAGTTCTAACGTGCTTTGCTCAAGGGGTTCGTTTACGACTACGGAGGCGGTGAGGCAGTCCACGGGTGCAAGGTCGGTGTCGGCGCCCAATGGAGGTAGTCCGTAGAGGATGGCTGGAGCCACGGGAGATTCTAAAACTGGGGCCTGATGCTTGGTCGCTAACCATTGAGTTACTTCGGTGACTTGGGGGGCTTCCATAAGGTCGGTATGGGTAAGCAACAGAAGGTCTGCTCCTTGGATTTGCGCCAAAATGGTTTCGCCCACGTAGGGGTCTTCAACACGTTGCATGATGCTTTGGCCATCGATCAAAACAATGACCCCATCGGAGGAGAGTCCTGGGGTTTGCCCCCATTGGGCTACTTTGGCGGGTTGACCTACACCGGATACCTCGATGATGACTCGGTCGAGGAGGTGAGCATTTTGATTGACGGTGTCAAGGGCCGAAGCGAATCCGTCGGCTAGCGAACAGCAAATACATCCGTTGGTCAGGCTTATGGTGTCGCCATCGTGGCTGGTGATCAAACGTTGATCAATGTTTACGTCGCCAAAGTCGTTGATGAGCAAGGCCAGTCGCTCGCCTTGAGAGCCGGCCAACAGTTGGTTTATTAGCGTGGTTTTTCCGGCCCCCAGGTACCCGCCGATGACGGTGAGCGGTAGTGGAGGTTGGTTCATGTTTGTGTGGCGGGGTGAGTTTTTCCGCCCACCATGGTGCCCCATACGCCGATGTTGCGTAATTCCATAGGGTCCTCTTGGTAGGGGTCGGCTTCCAACACGGCCAGGTCGGCAAATTTGCCGGGGGCAATCGAACCAATTTCGTGATCCATTTTGAGTTGGTAGGCCGCTCCGACAGTTATGGCTTGGAGCGCTTCGTGGACGGTGATGCGTTCGTTTGGGCCAAGCAGATGTCCGCTTGCGGTTATGCGGTTTACGGCGGACCAAGCTACGTGCAGTGACCCTAAAGGAGTGACCGGGGCGTCGCAGTGCATGGACAGTGGCACCCCGAGATCAAGTGCGGTGCGGGCGGCGTTCATACGGGCGGCCCGGTCGGGGCCCACGGTAGAGGTGACGTGTTGGTCGCCCCAGTACCACGTGTGGTTTGAGAAAATATTGGCACACAGGCCAAGACTTTTAATACGTTGGTATTGGGCTGGTGTGGTGAGTTGGCTGTGTTGCACGGTGTAGCGGTGGTCAAATTGAGGGGTTTCGCTCAGGAGGTCTTGCACGCTGTTTAGGAATACGTCGACTGCTTGGTCGCCGTTGCAGTGGACGTGAACGAGGAGGCCGGCTTCGTGGAAGGGTCGCAGCAGGTCGGTGACTTGTTCGGGGGGCACGAGCCAGAGACCGTTGGGGCGGTCTTCGAGGTAGCCGGGCCAGTTGAGTCGAGCGGTGTAGCCCTGGATGGAGCCGTCTAAAACTATTTTGACGTGGCCGAAGCGAAGCTTGTCGCTGGATTCTTGCTGGGTGGCAGCTACTGCTTGGGGGTCGGTGGCGGGGTTGGCCAAATTAAATATGGAAAGCCGGGCGGGAAATTCGTCGGATTCAACAATGTTGCGCCATTGGGCAATGGTGGCTGGGTCGGTCGATGTTGGGTTGCCGAGATCAGTAAGGGTGGTGATTCCTGCTCGATTGGCTAGTTGCCCAAGGCTTTGCATGGATTCGTCGGATCGGGGTCGACCCCAAAAGGAACGAAAAACTGGGCCGGCCAGCGCCATGGCGGCGGGTTCTTGGAGTTCACCGATGGGCCAACCGAGCCCATCTTTGGGCACACCTTCCATGGTGGTGTCTGGGGTGATGTTTTGCGCTGCCATGAGAGCATTGTTGACGGTAGCGAGGTGAAGGCTGGCGTGCATGACCAAGATTTCTCGGGTGGTGGATACTTGGTCGAGGTGGATACCGATGAGGCGTTCGCCGGAGAAGTAGATGGGGTCCATGCCCCAGGCCAGTAATGGTTCGTTGGGGTCTTGGAGTGCTGCTTCTACTTGGCGGAGTCGGTCTAGTACGTCGCTTATGTTTTTGCAACCGGGCCAGGTTTTCCCTTGGGGGTCGGTTTGGTCGAAGTATCCGCAGTAGGTGTGCATCCAGAGGCCGCCGGTGATGCCGTGGCTGTGAGCCTCAACAAAGCCAGGGAGAAGCACTTTGTCGGCGAAGGTGTTGTCGACGGTGTAGTCGGGGAGGATAGTAAGTTCATCTAACGAGCCAACGGCCAAGACGCGTCCGTCCTGCACAGCAACGGCTTGGGCGGTTGGCCGAGAAGGATCCATGGTGTGTATGGCCCTCGCAGGGTAAATAACAGTTTTCGACATGTCGCTCCAAAAGGGTTGAGGTGGACACTTTAGAACAATGTTGCCAACTTTTTGTAATGCGGGGACAATCCCTGCGGTATAGGTAGTGGAGCGTCTAAGGTGTAAGTACCGAGGAAAGGAGGTGGTCCAAATTAGTAGCAAACCTTGTAGGGCTTCGGAGGTGGACGGCCGCTAGACGGCCCTGGACCATCTGGCGATTACCCGCCATCCACCCCTAAAACGACCGTCAGCTTTGGTCCTGCCTGACGTTATTGGTCGATTTGGGAACTCCAGAAAGTTCTAAAAAATTAAGACACCGGGAGTGCACCAAGTTGGTGTGCTCCCGTGTCGCGTCCCGGGCTCTTTGCTCCACTAGTCTCGGTTTATGGAACGACCAACAATTTTTAGCCATCAACGTTTTCTCGGCGACAAGCGAACTCAGCAAGTTTATGACCTGGGTGAAGTCGCCGATGAAGAAGCCATGAGTATTGTGCTCGACGAGTTGATGTCGGCCGAAACCTTTTTATGTTTTGGCCCCGACACGTTGGCCGAAGCCCGTAACCGGGGTTACCAGTTGCGCAAGGTTTAGCCTGCGGTTTGTTGGCGGATCAGGTTCAAGGCGCTGCCGGCGCGAAACCAATCCAACTGATCTTCGGAGAAGGTGTGCTTGGTTGCGATGTCGCTGCTTGACCCATCGGCATGACTTATGGTCATGTTCACTGGGTTCCCGGGGGCGAGGTCGGCTAAGCCAGTTACGGAAATCCGGTCGTTTTCACCAATCAAGTCGTAGTCGCCAGGGTTAGCAAACGTTAAAGCCAACACGCCTTGTTTTTTCAAGTTGGTTTCGTGGATGCGAGCAAAAGAGCGAGCGAGCACTACTTTGGCGCCGCGGAACCGGGGTTCCATGGCGGCGTGTTCACGTGAGGAACCTTCGCCCATGTTTTCGTCTCCGATGGCTATCCAAGAGATGCCAGCTTCGTGATAGCGCTTGGCGATCTCTGGGTAAGTTCGGTGTTGGCCGTCGGTCACGTCAAGACCGGTGCCCACCTCGCTGTTGAAGGCATTAACTGCCCCCATGTAGACGTTGCCGGAAATGTTTTCTAGGTGGCCACGGTAGGTCAGCCAAGGCCCAGCCATCGAAATGTGATCGGTGGTGCATTTGCCTTGGGCTTTAAGCAATACCGGCATGTCAGTAAAGTCTTGTCCGTCCCAGGCAGCAAATGGAGTCAATAATTGCAGTCGGTCGCTGGTGGGGGAGACCACTACGTTTATGTCTGAACCATCAGCGGGCGGGGCCACAAAGGTGTCTGCGCCGGGGTCGAAACCATTGGCTGGTAGTTCTTCGCCTGCCCCAACGGTGAGGCGTACTTCTTGGCCGTCGGCGTTGGTCAAGGTGTCGGTGGCTGGGTCGAAGTCCAAACGCCCGGCCAGGGTTAAAGCGATGACCGTTTCTGGTGAGGTTACGAAAGCGTGGGTGGTGGCGTAGCCGTCGTTGCGTTTAGGGAAGTTGCGGTTGTAGCTGGTCACGATGGAGTTGGGTACGCCGTCGTCCATGTCTTGGCGATCCCATTGGCCGATGCAGGGTCCGCAAGCGTTGGCTAGCACGGTGGCGCCCAGCGCTTCGAAGTCGGCCAGTAGGCCGTCTCGTTCAATGGTGGCTCGCACCTGTTCAGACCCGGGGGTGATCAGCAACGGGATTTTGGCGGTGAGGCCTTTGGCGGTGGCATCGCGGGCGATGGATGCGGCTCGGGTGATGTCTTCGTAAGAAGAGTTGGTGCATGAACCGATTAATCCGGCGCTTACCTCGAGGGGCCAACCGTTGGCTTCGGCTTCGGCGCCTAGGTCGGCTACTGGGCGGGCCAGGTCGGGGGTGTGGGGGCCGTTGATGTGGGGCGACAGGGTGTTGAGGTCAATTTCGATGACTTCGTCAAAGTAGTCGCCGGGGTTGGCTTCAACTTCGTCGTCGGCTCGAAGGTGTTGGGCCACGGCATCAGCGGCTTGTGCGATGTCTTGGCGGCCGGTGGCGCTGAGGTAGCGGCCGACGGCGTCGTCGTAAGCAAAAAGTGAGGTGGTGGCTCCGATTTCTGCGCCCATGTTGCAAATGGTGGCTTTGCCGGTGGCCGAGAGGCTGCGTGCGCCGGGGCCGAAGTATTCGACTATGGCGCCGGTGCCGCCTTTTACGGTGAGGATGTCGGCTACTTTTAGGATGACATCTTTGGGGGCGGCCCAACCGTTGAGTTGACCGGTCAAATGGATGCCGATCAGTTTGGGCCATTTGACGTTCCAAGCAAAACCAGTCATGACATCCACGGCGTCGGCGCCGCCGACTCCGATGGCCACCATGCCGAGGCCGCCGGCGTTAGGGGTGTGGCTGTCGGTGCCGATCATCATGCCGCCGGGGAAAGCGTATTGTTCGAGTACTACTTGGTGGATTATGCCTGAACCGGGTTTCCAGAAGCCGGCTCCGTAGCGGGCGCACACGGATTGTAAGAAGTCGTAGACCTCGGCGTTACTTTCAACGGCGGTGAGTAGGTCGGCGTTACTTTCTACTTTGGCTTGGATGAGGTGATCGCAGTGCGTGGTGGTGGGGACTTGTACTTCGTCGAGGCCAGCGGTCATGAACTGCAGCCACGCCATTTGTGCGGTGGCGTCTTGCATGGCGACCCGGTCGGGGTGCATATCTACGTAGGAGATTCCTCGTTCGAGTTCGGCGGCTGGGTCGTCGAGGTGGTTGATGAGTATTTTTTCGGCCAGGGTGAGTGATCGGCCGAAGCGTTGCCGGCCTGCGGCTAAACGTTTTTCAAGGGTGGCGTACACCTGGTTGACTAATTTGATAGGGGTGGAGGATTCAACGGCCATGAGGGGCTACTCGCTTGTCTTAGAGGGGGTGAAGGGCGGTGCGGCGAAACTTCTTTCGCTCGCGGCGTTCGTCGTTAAGGGTAGCAATATAAAAGCCGGTCGCCCGCCTCCGGCGCAAGGCGAAGTCCGCTGCTAAGTTGACCCCCTATGGGCATTGTTGACGAGGACGTAAAAAGGGTGCGGGACCAAACCGACATCGTGCAACTTATTACCCAGCACACCCAGTTGAAGAAAAATGGTCGCCAGTGGATGGGGTTGTGCCCGTTTCATGGGGAGAAGTCGCCTTCATTTTCGGTTAACCATGAAAAAGGTTTGTATTACTGTTTTGGTTGCCAAACCAGCGGCGACGTTATTGATTTTGTGCGCCAGATGGAGCACTTAGATTTTGCCGGTTCGGTGGAGTATCTGGCCAGCCGAGCCAATATTCCTTTGCGCTACACCGACAAGAACGAAACGCAGAAGCGGGGCCGTCGTAAAGAGTTGTTGGAGTCTGTACAAAAAGCTGTTGATTTTTACCATGACCGTCTTTTGCGCCATCCTGATGGACGGGCGGCGCGAGATTACTTGCGAGAGCGGGGCTACGACGGGGAGGTGGCTCGCCAGTTTTCGTTGGGTTGGGCTCCGGAGGGTTGGGATAATCTGGCTAAGCATCTAAATATTTCTGCTGATGATATGCAAGATGCTGGTTTGGGTGGGTTGAGTAAACGGGGCACCAAATACGATTTTTTTCGTGAACGTATTCTTTTCCCAATTTTTGATGAGCGGGGAGATGCGGTGGGTTTCGGGGGCCGTAAGTTGCCCGACGGTGAGGGTCCGAAATATAAGAATACTTCTGATGCTGCCAAGGTGTACGCCAAAAGCCGGGTGTTGTATGGGCTGAATTGGGCGAAAACTGAAGCAGGGAAACTCGACGAAATCATTGTGTGCGAGGGCTATACCGATGTTATTGGTTTTCATTTGGCAGGTATTGAGCGGGCGGTCGCCACTTGCGGTACGGCCATGACTCCGGATCATGCTCGCAAACTTAAGTTGTTTGCTTCTCGGGTGGTGTTGGCTTATGACGCTGATGGGGCGGGCCAGGCTGCTGCCGAAAGGGTGTATGCGTGGGAAGAGGAGTTTGGTTTGCAATTCGCAGTGGCAGATTTGCCGGAGGGTTCTGACCCGGGCGATATGGCTCGTAACGATCCGGAGGGGTTGCGGCGGGCGGTTGAGCATGCGAAGCCTTTTTTGGCTTTTCGCATTGATCGAGAGTTGGCTCGGGGTGATCTTTCTACGGTGGAGGGGCGGGCCCGGGCTGGGGAGGCAGCGGTGGGGTTGGTGGCTGAGCATCCGAATGCGTTGGTGCGTGACCAGTACTTGGTTTCTATTGCCGATCAATGCGGGTTAGATGCGGGGCAGTTGCGTCGCCGTATGGAAAACAAGCCGGCAACGAAGACGCCGCGGGCCGATTCGCCGGTGACGGCAACAACTCGACAGGTCACTACGGAGCGACAGGCTTTGCGTTTGTTGATGCATCGGCCGTCGGAGGTTACGGCGTTTTTGTCGCCGGTGTTGTTTGCTGACCCGACCATGAGGCTGGCTTATGAAGCGTTGGCCGAGCATGAGGATTTGCATGAGGCTCGTGCGGCTCTTGAGGGGGAAGCGGCTGACGTGTTGAGCCAGGTGGCGGTTGATGATGCTACTGATGACAACCCGGTGGGGGTGGTGTGCCGGTTGCTTGCTTTGGCGGCTATTCAGGCGGCCGTCATGTTGGAGGGTGAGGTTCGCCGGGGCGTCGATATGGCTTCTTTGTTGCCTGATATCACGTATTTGCGTAGACAGGCGATTGAGCTACGCGAGGTGCCAAACGATATGGCTGCCTTGGCTCCGGTGTTGCAGTGGTTTGGTATTGGCGTCACCGATGAGTGAGACGCCGCATTGGGAAAGTGTTTCGCCGTTTGAGTTTGCGCGTCTTGTTCGTCATGGGCAGTCCAGCGGAGAGTTGAACCTTGATGAGGTGCTCGAAGTGTTACGAGACGCTGAGTTGACCCCTGAGTTGGTGGCTGAGGTGACAGAGAAGTTAAAAAACGAAGGGATTGTGCTTAACGATGCGGTGGTTGATTTATCGGACGACGTTGAGGGGGCGGCACCAAAATTAAAGAAGCCGCCGCGCAAAAAAAGTAAAAAAATTAAGGGGCAACAATCTAAGGGGAAGGGCAGCGAGAGTGCGGACTCCACGCGGCAGTATTTGCAAGAAATTAACGAAGTAGATTTGCTCACTAGCGAAGAAGAGGTGTCGTTGGCGACGGCGTTGCAAGAGGGTCTGGCGGCGGAATCTACGTTGGCTGCTTTGGCGGCTGCTGATGCGTTGGGTGACCTAGACCGGGCGGAACTTTCGCGTTTGCGGCGTTGTCAGCGCCGGGGGGACCAGGCCCGTGACCGTATGACACGCGCTAATTTGCGTTTGGTTGTTTCGGTGGCTAAGCGACATGCGGGACGAGGTTTGCCGCTGTTGGATTTGGTCCAAGAAGGCAACATGGGTTTAATGCGGGCGGTAGAGAAGTTTGATGCCACTAAGGGTTTTAAGTTTTCTACTTACGCTACGTGGTGGATTCGCCAGGGGGTGAGTCGTGCTTTGGCTGATCAGGCCCGCACTATTCGTATCCCGGTGCACATGGTTGATGCGATGAATCGGGTGATTCGTGCGCAGCGAGATTTGACGCAAGAGTTGGAGCGCAAACCAACGGTGGCGGAGGTTGCTGACCGGGCGGCGATAGACCCGGCTAAGGCAGAAGAGTTGCTGCGTTTAGATCACAGTCAACGGACTTTGTCGTTGGATATGCCGATGGGGGCGGAGGGTGAGATGAGTTTGTCTGATGTGTTGGCCGATGAGGGTGCTGACGGGCCAGATATTGCGGCGGATCGGCAAATGTTGGGCGAAGATGTGGTGGCGGCTCTTGATGGTTTGGATGACCGTGAAAAAGAGGTGGTGCGTATGCGTTTTGGTTTAGACGGGGGGCATCCGAAAACGTTGGAGGAAGTAGCGAAGCATTTTAAGGTCACGCGGGAACGGGTGCGTCAGATCGAGACCCGTACTTTGGCTAAGTTGCGGCATCCGTTGCGGTCGCAAAATCTTCGTGACTATATAGAAGACAATTAGTTTCGGGTGGGTCGCCAACTGAGGCGTGATCCTAAGAGGTGTCCTGCGGGGGCAGTGCCGATCAGCAGGGAGAAAAAGACGGTGAGCGGGTCGAGGTTTGCCCAGGCGATGAGGGTGTTGATTAGCACGAGGCGGCCGATGAGCAGGATTCCGTGGGCGAGTTGTACACCGATGAGCCGTCGGTAACGGTCGAGGGAGGTCCTGGCGGGGCGCCCGGCAAATGTCCAAAGGTCAAGCAAGGCGATGGTGAACAAAATGCCAGCTTCTCCAGCGATTAAAGCGGAGCGGGTGAGGTTCCACCCAAGGGTGTCAAAGAGCCAGAAAAAGATGGCCCCGTCAAGCAGTAGAGCCATGAGCGACACCATGAGGTAGCGGCCGAGGGCCCGGCTGCGTAGAGGCTGCACTCGTAGGCGCAGAAGGTGGCGCAGGTAGTCGAGGTAGTGGGTGGCTTTTACTTTTGAGCTGCCAGTTTCGCGTTCAAGGAAGTAGTAGGGCGTTTCTACCACTTGGTGTATGTCGCCGCGGGCGAGTACTTCGAGCAAGATTTTGTAGCCCACGGGTTGCAGGTCGCATCCGGCGATGGCTTGGCGTTTTACTACGAAGTAGCCGCTCATGGGGTCGGTGACTTGACCAACGGTGCCGGGGAGCAGTAAGGATCCGAGGGTTTGAGCTCCTTGGGAAAGTAGCCGTCTGCTGGCTGACCAGGTGGGTACGCCCCCGCCGGGGAGGTGACGGCTGGCCACGGCGATGTCGGCGGGGTTGGTGTGGTCGGCAAGCGAGGACACCAGTTTGGGGAGCGTGTCGGGTGGGTGTTGGCCGTCGCCGTCGATGACGCCGAGTAGCGCCCCGTGGGCGTGGTGCCATCCGCAGATCACGGCGGTGGCGAGGCCGTTTTCGTCGTTGCGGTGGATGAGTCGTAGGGTGGGTATTTCGGTGGTTAGTTGGGTTACTACGTCACTGGTGCCGTCGGGGCTGTTGTCGTCTACCACGATGAGTTCGTGGCTGATTTGCGCTTGGGTGAGTTGTTGGTGGAGGGAGCGAACCAGGGTGGCGATGTTGCCGGCTTCGTTGTAGGTGGGGATGACCAGACTCAGGGTGATGGCCGGGTCGTGTTCGGCGAGGATGTGTTGGGGTGATTTACCCACGATGCTGGTTACCGGGTTGGTGGCCATGGCATGAATCTAGCGGCGTAGACGACGCAGGTTTGGTGTTAGGCCTTAGCTGCGGGGTGTTTGCTTGTTTTCTAATGTTTTTGGTGGATTTTTTTTGGCCTGTGCTTGCTGGGGAGAATTCTCTTTGTTGTCGTGATGCGTGGGGAAGCAGTCCTGTTATCATCTCACTGGTTATTCCGGGGTAGCTCAGCTGGCAGAGCGTCGGACTGTTAATCCGCAGGTCGTGGGTTCGATCCCCACCCCCGGAGCCGTTAAGAGAGGCTCCACGCGAAAGCGTGGGGCCTTTTTGTTTGCGCCATGGTGGGCCTTTAACCTGACAAGATTTTTACTTTATGGCGATACCGTCAGCAGTGATGAACGTTGATCAAGTGGCGCAGTTTTTTTCTTTGTTGGCTTTGGTGGCTGCGTTGGGTGCGGTGTTGGCTTTGTTTGCTTTGACGCCGACCGGGAAGGGTGTGCGGGCTTGGTTGGTGCCGCAGGCTCGGGTTATGGCGTTGATGGTGGTTGCTGTGTCGGTGGCCGGCAGTTTGTATTTTTCGCAGGTGGCGCATTACACACCGTGTTTGTTGTGTTGGTGGCAGCGCATTGCCATGTATCCGTTGGTGGTGGTTTTGGGGGTAGGGCTGTGGCGGCGTATTTCTGATTTGGTTTGGCTGGTTTTGCCGTTGTCGCTGGCTGGTTTGGCCACTTCGGTTTACCATTACCAGTTGCAAGTGTTTCCTGAGCAGGGTTCTTCGTGTGCTCCGGGGGCTTCTTGTGCTTTTCGGTGGGTGGAGTCCTTTGGGTTTATTTCGATACCGTTTATGGCGGGTTGTGGGTTTGCCGTTATTAGTGCGTTAATGATTTTGGATAGCAAGTTTTCTCAAGTGAAGGAGACAGCATGAGCGCTGTGCCAGCAAAAAATAAAAATCTGTTGTTTGCTATCGCCGGGGTAGTGGTGTTGGCGCTGATGGTGGTTTGGTTTTCTGGTTCTGATGAACCGGTGGGCGAGATGGTGCCCACAGTTGAGGTGGCGGCGGTGCAGGTAACCGGTGTTCCTTTGCCTTCTTTTGTTAATGAGTTAGGTGATGTAGCGGTGGGCATGGAGGCGCCTGGGGTGAGCGGGGTGTCGTTTACTGGTGAGGAGGTTTCGGTGGCGCCGGGCGAGGGCTCTGCTTATGTCCTCGGTTTTTTTGCTCACTGGTGCCCGCATTGTCAACGTGAGTTGCCGGGCTTGAGCGAGTGGATGATGTTTAACGACCAACCAGCAAATGTTGAGGTTGTTGCGGTGTCTACGGCGGTCAACGATGGTGCACCAAATTATCCGCCTTCGGCTTGGTTTCGTGAGGTGGGGTGGACGGCCGAGGTGTTGGTGGATTCAGAGGCTATGGATGTGGCTGATGCGTTTGGTTTGAGCAGTTACCCATTTTTCGTGTTGGTTGGTGCGGATGGAAAGGTGGTTGCTCGGGTGAGCGGTGAGATCGGTATCCCAGTGTGGGAACGCTTGTTGGAAGCAGCTGCTCGAGGGTAATTTTTCTTTAGAGCGTGGGTTTGGCGCTGAACCTGCCAGAATGCCGGTGGGCCGGTAGCTCAGTGGTTAGAGCAGGCGACTCATAATCGCTCGGTCGCGGGTTCGATCCCCGCCCGGCCCACCAATAGATTCAGTGTTTTTAGACGGATGCCAATGGGTGCTCAGTGTGGAGTGTCCAAGAAGTGTCCAATTTGTTTGGCTAACCGCTCAGCGCGTTGCCAAGGGCGATGGCTGCTTCACGGTCTCCGAAACTAAGTTCAATGCCAGTCCCTGCTCCTCGTACTCTCGAGCGGTTTGTTCAGATCATTCCTGAGAGGCTTGACGAGGTTTTCGCCGAGTTGAATAATATGCAACAGTCGCTTTTTATGCACCTCGTTATGTGGGCTGATTACCAATCTGAAGTTTTTAATGCGCGGTCTCTTTACGAATTGGCGGAGGACTGGGGTCATTCAGATTCAGTAACCCGAAGAGCATTTGCTGCCCTTGATGAAAAAGGCTTGGCACGGATGCTTCCGGATAAAAAAGGGATTCTGGTCAGTGGTAGAAAGTTGGTGGTGCATAACCCCGCAGGGAGGAAAGCTCTCCCTTCTGAGGGGAAAGCTTCCCTTGTGAGGGGAAATCTCCCCCTTGTGCAGGGAGTCTCACCTGCAGTTTTGCCCACCTATATAGAAGATGTAGAAAAAGATGTTTCTAACCCTGTTGGGCGTGAGGGAAACCTTAGAAATATTGGAATCTGTAAGAAAACGCTTAAGAGGAAGGGATGAGAGGTCAGCATGGAGCCCACGCTGGGGGAGCGCTACGTAGAGGTGTGGTTACACCGAGAGATCAAGCGCCCCCGTTAAGGCCTTCGGTCTCTATCCAGGCACAAATGTTTGAATGAGTACCGGTGTCTCGCATGATGGATAGCCAAGAGTGCGCTCTCTCCACTCATGGCAATGATGCAAGAAGTCTCGTTCGAGGTCCTCGATCGCTCCAGTGAGGTAAGTAACTGTTTCTTCCAGGGAGTCAATTTGTTGCTCTTGTTGTTCTACTATTCGCTCCAGGGAGGTAATTTCAGTACGCAAAGTGGCCCGCTCACCGGAGTCGTGTTTTTGTACCCAGTAAATCAGGCAGACCGCCAAGCCGGCCGCCAAGGCGACCATCTCTAGTTTTCCATCGAGCTTTTTTATTTTTTCATCGGTGGTTTCGGAATCTTTCATTTCTTCAGAGTAGCAACTACCGGTATCCGAGGGAGAAAAGCGTCACGCTAACGAACGCCTGAGTGGTTTCCATGCTTGGGCTTCTTTGCCTTGCTACTGTCACAGTCATATGAGACTGGGTAGCTATGAGCATTCTTGAGAGCCTGACGGCGGGAGCTGTCGTTTCTGGTATTGACCCTGCGGGGCCGGTGACGGTTGTTGCTATTCGTTGGCACGGCGATGCAGTGTTGACCTTGACTTACAAGTTGGGTGATGGCGACCCCCAAGAACGGCTGCTGTATCGATCAGACGAAGGGACTTTCGAAGTCAACGAGGGCACGAATCGAGCGTGGTCTTTTGATGGGGACGGGCATTTGTTTCGCGTGGCCGCTGAAGCGCGTCGCATCCAGATGGCGCATTTGTTTGACCCCTATTTGGCTTTAACTTCGAGCACCGTTGAGCCTTTACCTCATCAAATCGAGGCGGTTTATAAGGAAATGATTCCTCGTCAGCCGCTGCGGTTTTTGCTGGCGGACGATCCGGGCGCAGGCAAAACCATCATGGCCGGCCTTTACATAAAAGAACTAATCATCCGCGGCGATGTTGAGCGTTGTCTTATTGTTGCGCCGGGGAGTTTGGTGTCGCAGTGGCAAGACGAAATGAAAGAGAAGTTCAATCTCACTTTTGAGTTGATTACCAAAGACATGCTTGATTCAGCGCATATTGTTGACCCGTTTAAAGACAAGAACTTGTTGATTGCTCGGGTTGATCAGATTGCTCGTCGTGAAGACATTGTGGAGCGTCTGGGTCACGCTGACTGGGATTTGGTGGTGGTCGATGAAGCGCATCGCATGTCGGCCCATCATTACGGCCAGGAGATAACAAAGACCAAGAAGTACATCCTTGGCGAAACGCTGGGCCGTACTGCTCGCCATTTTTTGTTGATGACGGCTACGCCGCATGCGGGCAAGGAAGATGATTTTCAATTGTTTCTTGCTCTTCTTGATGCAGATCGGTTTGAGGGTCGTTTTCGCGATGGGGTGCATCAGATAGACCCTTCGGATTTGATGCGTCGCATGGTTAAAGAAAAGCTTCTTACTTTTGATGGGCGCAAACTATTCCCAGAGCGGCGTGCTTACACGGTGAAGTATGACCTTTCGCCTGATGAGTTGATGCTTTACACCGAGGTGACGGAGTATGTGCGTGAGCAAATGAATCGAGCGGATCGTTTGGCTAATGAAGGTCAAGGGCGTCGCGGCAACACGGTGGGTTTTGCCTTGACTTTGCTGCAACGTAGGTTGGCTTCGTCGCCGGAGGCTATTTACCAGTCTCTCAACCGGCGTCGAAAGCGCCTCGAGAATCGAGTTATTGAGGAACGCCAGGCAGTGCGTGCTGCTGCTTTGGGCATGACGCCGCAAGAAGAGCGCCTTTCAGCACTGCTTTCTGATGCCCCGGAGGGGTTTGATGTTGAGGCTTTTGAAGACCTTGATGGCGATGAGCGAGAAGAACTTGAAGCAGAAATTGTTGATGCGGCTACGGCAGCAGCCACGGTTGAAGAACTTGAGTTTGAGATCGTCATTTTGAAGTCGCTAGAAAAATTGGCTTTTGACCTTCGTGGCAAACATGTTGATGCCAAGTGGGTGCAACTTTCAAAGTTGTTGTCCGATACGCCAGAGATGTTTACCGAAGATGGAAATCGTCGCAAGATGATCATCTTTAC
>Ga0209252_1000079_pt1 | contig 75903 bp, 85 predicted proteins | sample SaaInlV_135m_DNA_3_FD_184673 | JGI IMG/M metagenome (GOLD analysis project Ga0209252, IMG submission 184673) | Marine microbial communities from expanding oxygen minimum zones in the Saanich Inlet - Saanich Inlet SI074_LV_100m_DNA (SPAdes) (version 2) | ecosystem: Environmental > Aquatic >... | reverse complement strand
GAACCAGAACCAGAACCAGAACCAGAACCAGAACCAGAACCAGAACCAGAACCAGAACCAAAACCAAAACCAGAACCAGAACCAGAACCAGAACCAGAACCAGAACCAGAACCAGAACCAGAACCACAAGAAAGTGATGATCCTTTCGAAGGAATTGAAACTGATGACATCAACACATATGCTGATTTGTATGATGTTCCTCCACCAGAAACTGAAAATGATGCAAAAAAATTAGCTAATCAAATTAAGAAATGGATTCAAGATGGAAGACCTAAACCATAGTTTACAAAACTATAAGAAACATCTAGTATTCTGTATTCTATGACTCACAAACCCCATAATGTAGATTTACTCACATTAAATGAATTAGAATCTAAGGAAATTAATAATATAATTGATTTAGCAATAGATTTGAAAAAAGAACAAAAAAAAGGAAAAGAAAAACCTCTTTTACAAAATAAAACACTTGCAATGATATTTGAAAAACCTTCTACTAGAACACGTGTAAGTTTTGAAACAGGAATGTTTCAACTTGGTGGTCACGCACTTACATTATCTCCAAATGATCTTCAATTATCTCGTGGTGAATCTATTGCTGACACGGCAAAGACACTTTCCCGTTATGTAAATGTGGTAATGGCTCGTGTTTATGATCATAAATCTTTAGAAACATTTGCAAGAAATTCTTCTATACCTGTAATTAATGGACTATCCGATTCATTTCATCCATGTCAAATCCTTGCAGACTTGATGACAATTAAAGAACATAAAAAAAATCTAAAGAAAATTAAAATTGCTTGGATAGGCGATGGAAACAATGTTTGTAATTCACTGATATTGGGATGTGCCAAATTGAAGATAAAACTCTCTGTTGCAATTCCTGATGGATATGAACCTGACTTCGATGTTATCAAAGAAGGTAAAGACGCTGAAATTTTAGAAGTTTCTGACAATCCTGAAGTGGCAGTAAAAGATGCAGATGTTGTAATGACTGATACTTTTGTTTCTATTCATAATGCAAATTCTGATCGCATTAAAAAATTCCTTCCAAAATTTCAAGTAAATCAGTCTTTGATGAATAAGGCCAAAAAAGATGCTATCTTCATGCATTGTCTTCCTGCAAAACGTGATCAAGAAGTAACTTCTGATGTTATTGATGGTTCACACTCTGTTGTTTGGGATGAAGCTGAAAATCGACTACATGTCCAAAAAGCATTGTTAGTTCACCTTCTTGGCGTCTAAGGTTTATAATACCAATCTCAAGTTTTCCCTCTATAGATGGCATATTCAAAGATATTACAAAGAATTCGTAGTGAGAAAACTAACTATCGGAAACGAAAAATCATGCTTATGGGAAAGCAAGATTTCATTACAGTTAATGTCACAAATGAAAATACCCAAGTTCAAATTATAAAACCTGAAATTAAAGGCGATAAGGTTCTGGCATCTGCACATTCTAGATTTTTACTTAAAGATGGTTGGAAGGGTTCCAGAAAAAATATTCCTGCATCCTATTTGACTGGTTACATGGCTGGAAAAAAGGCATTATCAAATGGAATCACTGATGCAATCTTGTATAGTGGTACTAGAAGATATACTGATAGAATGGCTGCAGCATTAAAAGGTGTAATTGATGCTGGTGTTAAAGTTCCAGCTGATGAAGAAGCATTTCCAGCTGTTGAACGAATTAATGGTGAACATCTTAAAATAAAAAATGATGTTGCAAGTGTTAAATCAAAAATTGACAGTGAGGTAAAAACCAAATGAGTCAATCTGCACCACAACGTCAACAAGGTAGACCTGGTGGACCTGGAGGTCGAGGTGGACCTGGTGGTAGAGGTGGACCTGGTGGTAGAGGTGGACCTGGTGGTAGAGGCGGTCGCCCAGGTGATAGACCACGAAGAAGACGTGAACCTGTTGTTGAAATATGGGAACCAAAAACAATGTTGGGAAAAAAAGTTGCATCTGGTGAAATTACCACCATGGAAGAAATTTATGAAAAAGGTTTACGTATACAAGAAGCAGGAATCATTAAAAAATTACTACCTGATTTAAAAACTGAAGTTATTGATGTTGGTTTAATTCAGAAGATGACTCCAAATGGTCAATCTACAAGATTCAAAGCTCTGGTTGCAGCAGGCAATCAAAATGGTTGGCTTGGAATTGGTTTAGGAAAATCCAAACAAATGAGAATTGCAATTGAAAAAGCAAACAATGCTGCATATCTAAATGTAAGTCCAATTAAACTTGGATGTGGAAGTTGGGAATGTAGATGTGATCAAAAACATTCTGTACCATTCACTGTTAAAGGAAAAGGTGGAAGTGTAACAATTGAAATTTTACCTGGCCCAAGAGGTTTAGGACTTGTTGCAGGTGGAAAAATTCGTAATTTATTAAAATTAGCAGGTGTAAAAGATGCATGGACTCATACAAATGGCTCTACTGCAACAATGAACTCAACATCAAAAGCATTACTTGAATGTCTAAGACAGACATTCAGTCAAGGATAATTATCATGTCTAAAGCATATCTTGTTGTAAGAATTAGTGGAACAGCTGATGTACCTTACTGGGCTACCACTACAATGAATTTACTAAAATTAGAAAAGAAACATCGTGCTGTAATCATTCCTGAAATAGATAATACTATTGGAATGTTAAGAAAAGTTCAACATTATGTTGCCTGGCAAGAACTTGATGTTGAAACTGCAAAAGAACTTTTAGATAAAAAAGCACGAAAATCCGGTTATAAGAAAATCACTTCTGAAGATATTACTGCATTAGGGTACAAATCTGTAGATGAATTAGCCACTGCATTAGCTGAAGGCAAAACATCACTTTCAAAATTAAAACCTCTAAAACCTTGGTTTGCATTGGATCCTCCAAGACATGGATTCAAAAGAAGTTGTAAAAAGCTCTATGGTCAAAAAGGTGTCTTGGGTCATAACAAAGAACTTTTAGTTATCGTAAAGAGGATGATGTAAAATGGCAACAAGATTGAGAAAAACTAGAAGACTTAGAGGTGGAAGACACATGGGCTGGGGTCAGGTTGCACAACATAGATCCTTTGGCCATAAAGGTGGACTCGGACGTTCTGGACATCTCAAACATCTTGCAAGTACTGTAATTAAAGAAGATCAAGATCATTTTGGCCATGAAGGAACTCATTCTCCACATCCAAGTATTACAAAAGTTTGGATAAACGTTAGAGATTTGAATGACTTATTTTCTAAATCTGGAAAATCAGAAAATTCTAAAAACACTTTAGACTTAGAATCACTTAAAATTGAAAAATTACTAGGTGGAGGTCAAATTAACACCGCTTATACAATAAAAGTAAAAAATGCAACGCCTTCTGCAATTAAAAAAGTTAAACAAGCAGGTGGCGAAGTAATTCTCCCTATTCAAAAAACTGAAGAAAAATCACAAGAAAAAGCTGAAAATGTAGAAAACAACGATGGCTGAAGGAACACTAACTGAAACTATACGAAAAATTGTAGCTAAGGCTGAACCTTACATACCTCAAGTTCCAAAACCAAAAAAGAAAATCCCATTACAATCAAAAATATTGTGGACTTCTGGTTGTTTAGTAATTTATCTAGTGATGGGTCAAACTCCGCTTTTTGGCGCAACTGCACCTGAATTTGATTTTCTAGCATTTGCACGAGTAATTTTTGCATCCCAACAAGGTTCTCTTGTTGAATTAGGAATTGGACCAATCGTAACTGGTGGTTTGTTAATGCAATTACTTCGAGGTTCTGATATTTTGAAATTTGATTTCAAAAATCCAGCTGAACGTGGTGTATTTCAAACTGCAACAAAACTTGTAACTTACATTGTAATTGTGGCAGAATCTGTTGTATATGCAATTGCTGTTTATGGACCTGGTATCACTGAGCCGTATATTCTATATGTGCTGATAGGGCAGCTGATGGGTGCATCAATCATTGTAATGTTCTTAGATGAAACTATCCAAAAAGGATGGGGTCTAGGTAGTGGAATTAGTATATTCATTATGGCAGGAGTTGCACAGCAAATTTTGTGGAGTTTGTTTAGTCCAATGCCTGCAGGTGATGGTGGTGCTATAGGCATATTTCCATTCATTGGTCAGATGGCTGCGTATGGTGATGTGGCAGATGCATTGTTCCGGTCTAATCAACTGCCGAGTGTTTTTGGATTGTTCTTAACTGCGGGAATTCTTGCAATACTTGTATACACTCAAGGTATGAAGGTAGAAATTCCAATTGTTTCTACAAAGTATAGAGGATTTGCAGCAACTTATCCAATTAAGATGATGTATGTTTCAAATATTCCTGTTATTTTGGCTTCTGCATTAACTGCAAATGCTGTATTCATTGGACAAATGTTTTGGTCACAATTTAACCCGCGGAACAATAATGCATTTTTGAATATTTTAGGACAATTTGATCCCACAAGTCCATCATCACCAATTGGCGGTATTGTTTACTTTATCACTCCTCCAAGAGGTTTAGATTTAGCAGCACAAGATCCTATACGAGCTATTGGCTATGTAATATTTATGATTGGAATTGTAATTGTCTTTGGAAGATTATGGGTAGAACTTGGTGGACTTTCTCCAAAGAAAGCTGCACAAAATCTTTTAGATGCGGATGTTCAAGTACCAGGATTCAGACGTTCTAACAAACCAATTGAAACATTACTTAACAGATACATTCCATCAGTAACAATAATCGGTTCTGCAATTCTTGGATTAATTGCAGGTGTTTCGGATGTATTAGGTGTATTCGGTACCGGAATTGGAATTTTGCTTTCTGTAGATATTCTAATTAATTACTATAATCAATTAGTAAAAGAACAGGTGGAAGTTGTCATGCCACGGTTAGGTGCTTTACTTGGTAGAACGTAAAAAAGTCGTAATAGTTGGAATCCCTGGTGTAGGGAAAACTTCTCTAGTTACACGTATTGTAGAATTGATAAATGCAGAAAAACACTGTGCTAGTGTGCATAGTTATGGAACTGTAATGATGGGTGAAGCAGAAGGTAATCAAGTTTCTGATAGGGATAATCTTAGACATTTACCAGTATCACAACAAAAAGATTTACAAAAACAAGCAGCAACAAAAATTTCTGAATTAACTGATGATGTAGTGTTTATTGATACACATGCATTCATTTCTACAGATGAGGGGTTTTATCCTGGTCTTCCATATCACGTAATTCAAATTCTTGAACCTACCCATCTTATAGCAATATCTGCACGACCTGAAGAGATTTACAATCGAAGAATGAAAGATGATACTCGAAATCGTGATAAAATTTCAATAGAAGCAATAAAAAAGGAATTGGCAGTACAAGATGCAATGTTAGCAAGTTGTTCAGTTTTATCTGGATCTCCACTCAAAGTTATACTAAACAATGAGGGAAAAATCGATGAAGCAGCGCAAAATGTAATAGATGCAATAGGTGTTGGTGCTTAAATGGAACTAAATTTCATATTAAACTTTGTTGATGCAGTATTCCTCCAAATGGATTTCTTTGGAATGAGGGAAGGTCCACTAGGTAGTGATGATCCTATGATAAAAGGTATAATTTTATCCATGCTTGCAGTTGCTGGATTTGGAATTGCATTAAATTTAATCAATTCAACAATTAGACGCAAAATGGTTGATCAAGTAAAACAGAGAAGAATTACAAAAGAAGTACGAGCATGGCAAAAAGAAAGAATGGCTGCATTTAGATCAAAAGATCAATCAAGAATTGCAACTGCAAATAAAAAATCTGCTTACATGAATAAAATGAACATGGAGATGATGCAGATGAACATACGACCTATGATGATTACAATTATTCCGTTAATGTTAATTTTTTATTTTGTACTACCACAATTATTTTCATACACTGTTGCAGTTTCACCAATTCCACTAAATGTAATTCCTGGTGATTGGTTTGAACTAACATGCACTGCTCTTAAAGTTGAAGAAGGACTGTATTGCGGTGAAGAAAATGCGCTATACCTGTGGGCTTGGTATTTCTTATCATCCATTGCGTTTAGTGGGCTCATTATGAAACTAACTAAAACCCAAATGGATTTAGGATAATTGTCAAAATCAATTGTAGTGTCTGGTCCTCCTGCTATTGGAAAGACTACTGTAGCAAAGGGACTTGCAAAAGAATTCAATCTAAATTATCTTAGTGGTGGGGATATTTTGAAAGAACTTGCAACTGAACAAGGATTCTCCTCTAGTGGTGATGATTGGTGGGATACTGAAGATGGAATGAAATTCCTTAATCAGAGAAAAGAAAATTCAGAATTTGATAAGAAAGTTGATGAAAAATTAATCCAATTATTTGAAAAAGGTGATGTTGTTATCACTAGCTATACACTTCCTTGGTTAATTGATAGTGGAATAAAATTATGGTTAAATGGAACTATGGAAAATAGTGCAAAACGTATGCAGAATCGTGATAAAATGGAAGAATCTTCTGCACTTGAAGTTGTCAACAAAAGATTCAATGAAAATAAAGCAATTTATAAAAATCTCTACAACTTTGAATTTGGGGATGATCTTTCAGTTTTTGATAAAATCATTCAAACTGATATGATAAATGCAGATCAAGTGTTAGAAATTGCAAAATCAACTGTGAGAGAATTACTTTGACTCTAAAACAACTTGAAAATCTTATAAAAATAGATGAGGATTTGACAAATCCTGAACATGGGACATATTACAACAAAAGAACTATTGAACAACTTTTAGAGTATGGTTTAATTTTGATTGATAAGCCTCCAGGACCTACAAGTCATGAAGTTGTGGCTTGGGCAAAAAGAATTCTAGAAATTCCTAAGGCGGGTCATAGTGGAACACTTGATCCGCAAGTTTCAGGTGTTTTACCTCTTGGTCTAGGTGAGGGAACAAAAGCTTTAGGAGTATTATTGCTAGGACCAAAAGAATACTTTGCATTAGGTAGATTACATTCGTTACCATCTAAGGAAAAACTTGAACAAATCCTTGAATTATTTCGTGGTGAAATTTTTCAAAAACCACCACAACGTTCTGCTGTAGTAAGACAAACTCGAAGTAGGACTATTTATGAATTGGAACTATTAGAGCAAAAAGAAAGATTAGTTGTGTTACGTGTATTATGTGAAGCAGGAACCTACATTAGAAAATTATATTATGATATGGGTGAACTTCTTGGACCTGGTGGTTCCATGATTGAATTACGTCGTTCACGTGTTCATCAATTTGATGAAGAAAATCTTGTTACCATGCATCAACTTGCAGATGCATATGCAACGTGGAAAGAAAATAAGGATGAATCAAAACTTTTGAAAATTATTAGACCTGTTGAAGAAACATTTAGTGAAATAAAGTCTGTGGTTATTCGTGATTCTGCAATAGACTCGATGTGTCATGGTGCACAATTGGCAATACCTGGGGTCTTACAAATATCACAATATCTGGAAAAAGGTGATCTAGTTGGAATTTATTCTCAAAAAGGTGAGATTGTTGCATTGGCTGAATCTCTTTTATCTGAAAATGAAATAAAAGATCAAACAAAAGGATATGCTTTTCAAACAAAAAGAATAATTATGAAACCAAACACTTATCCAAAAAGTTGGCGTACCAGCACACCAAAAAAAGAATAAAAATTGTTTCCAAAAGGCTTACTTATTGCAATAATTCTGGGTGTTGTATCTGGGCCGATCTTTGGAATTATTTTGTATGAATATGGGGTAGAAGAACAACTAGTCTATGTTGATGGTACATCATTATCTATTGTTACTGAAAAAACTAATTTTACGTTAGGTGAACCCATTTTAATCACAATCATTAATTCAGGAACTGATGAACTAAAATTTTCTGATACGTCGTATGGATTAATAATAAAACAACTAGATAGTATAGCTATTTTTTCACCCTCATCATCTCAAGTAATATCTAAACTTAATTCACATGAGGAAGTATCTTTTGTTTGGGATCAAATAAAAAATAATGGTGATCATATATTGGAAGGTACATACAAAATCACATCAAAAGCTATCACACTTGATGGAAGTATTATAGAAAAAATTGTCATAATTCATGTTTTCAAATAATCATATAATGCATTTTTATAATCACTATCAAATTATTATTTAGCGAAAGCTAATGCCGAGGTCGCCTAGCCTGGTAGGGCGCGTGCCTGGAAATATTTAACCATAAAGCACGTTCTCGCAAGGGATCGAGAGTTCAAATCTCTCTCTCGGCGCCATCTTTAATTTATAATTCAAGAGAATATTATCCGTATTAGTGAAAAAATTTGATATTGCAATTATAGGTGGAGGGATTTTAGGTACAACAATTTCATATTGGATTTCAAATCTTTATGACTCTAGTGTATGCGTTATTGAAAAAGAATCTAATGTTGCAAAACATACTAGTGGAAGAAATACCGGTGTAGTTCATACTCCATTTTATCTAAATCCTGAAAAGAAAAGAATTTTTGCTAAATCTGCTCATATATCACATGATTTGTGGGAAACACTTGCAAAAAATACAATGTCTCCCTGGGATGAAATTGGAACTATAGAAGTCGCTTTAGATGAAATACAATATAAAACTCTGCAAAAATATCAAAAATGGGGAATACAAAATGGTGTTTCTGAAAATAATTTATCATTACTTGATTCAAATGAATTGAAAGAAAAAGAAAAAAATATTGAATGTCACTCTGGATTATTATGTAAGACTGATGTATGCACTGATTATTCTAAACTCACACGGGAAGTACAAAAAATATCTGTACAAAACTCAACTGAATTTCTTTTTCAGAAAAATGTAAAATCATTTCTTGTTAATGGTGATACCATTCAAATAAATTTTACAGATGGTTCATCAATTGAATGTAATTATCTCATTAATTGTTCTGGTGGAAATTCACTTGATATTGCAAAACAATTTGACTTGTTTCAATCATATTCTGATCTTCATTTTAGAGGTGAATACTGGATAGCTGATAGTAATTATGCTGATATTGTAAAAACAAACATTTACTCTGTTGCACGACATCCTGAATTTCCTTTCCTTGATCCTCATTGGATTAAACGTGCTAATGGCACTACTGAGATTGGTCCAAATGCTGTGCCTGTACCTACGCCTGAAACATATGATGGTTTTGTTACTGATATACCAACAACTATTTCAAAACTAGGTGAAATTTTAACAGGCGGTGCAAAAAAATTATTTCTTAATCCTGATTTCTTATCATTAATTGCTCATGAATTTAAAAGCTCAATTTCAAAAGATGCAATGGTTCAACGTGTTATGAATTTCATTCCATCATTAAAACCCGATTACTTCACAAAAAAAGGTACTGCCGGAATACGTACTCCCGTTATTTCTCCGGATGGCACTTTTATTTCTGATGTAATGGAACGTGAGGGCCATAATTCATTTCATATTGTGAACTATAATTCGCCGGGTGCAACAGGAGCCCCCGCATATTCGGCACTAGTCATAAAAAAATTACAGGATAAAGGAATTTTGAAATCTCCAAATTCTCAAAAAAACTCATTATGGAACTTTAATTCTATAATAGAACGAATTTAATATTCCTTCAAAATGGTAATTTTATGTTTCCTGACCGATGTTCTGTAAAACAAAATGGGCATGATTGTGTAAATCCGCCAGAATATGTTGTAGAAATTGTTCATAATGATGATTCTTACATGGTTGGAATTACATGTGAAAAACACAAGGGTGTTGTAACTGTAAAAATTGGTGAACTACAAAAAATAGGAAAAATACCTGATGGAACGCTTGAATTCCAAAAACTTAAAGCTGTTGGAACTGATTGCGTTAAAGGAAATCCTGATGATGTATTAATTCAATTAGATTAAACTGAATAAAGTAATTTCTTTCTTTCTAACGCTAAAATTAAATTTTTTACTGTAATGTCTGACATTTTTTGTCTCGTTTCTCTAGTTGAGCTTCCAACATGCGGTGCTAAAACAACATTTTCTAGTTTTAACAATAAACTATCTTTCTTAATTGGTTCTGATTCATAAACATCCATACCTGCACCTTGAATATCTTTTTTTTGTAAAGCAACCACTAGTTGTTTTTCATTTATAATTTTTCCTCTGGATGTATTTATCAAAAAAGAAGTTTTTTTCATCTTTTTAAAAATTTTTGAATTCATTAAATGGTGTGTATCATTATTGTATGGAACATGTAAAGAAATTATATCACTTTTTCTATACAATGTATTCTCTGAAACATATTTTGTTTTTAACATCTTTTCTATTTTCTTTGATACTGGTCTTCTATTATGATAAATTACATTCATACCTAAACCATTTGCTTTTTTTGCTACTTCTTTTCCAATTCTTCCCATTCCTATAATCCCGATAGTTTTACCTGCAACTTCTGTGCCTGTATAATCATAGGCACCAAAGATTTGGTTCCATTTTTTATTACGAACAATCCTATCTCCTTCAGAAATTCTTCTTAAAACATCTAGAATTAATCCAATTGTCAACTCGGCTGTTGCATTTGTCAGAACTTCTGGCGTATAGCCGATTTTGATTTTTTGAGATTTTGCAAAATTTATATCGATGTGGTCAAAACCTACACTGAACGTACTAATCGCTTTGAGATTTTTTGCATTAATGATGACTTCTTCATCTATTGTATCATATGGGTGACAAATCAAGCCATCCATATCTTTAATTTTGTTAATTAGATTTTTTTTTGGAATTGGAATTTTACCTGTATGTAATAAAACATTACATCTCTTTTCTAATTCATCTAATGCAGATCTATGTAGGCGTCTTGTAACTAACACATTGAAACGTTTTTTCATTGAATGTTTGGTCAAACCATTTATAATATTTAATCATAATAGAGGTATTGTCTTCTTCTGATGATTTACTAAATTGTTCTGAATGTAAAAAGCCAATAGAACAATGTATCTGTGTTTGTCCATATTGCGGAGAACGCGACAAATGTGAATGTGCATTATTTGATGCAGCAACGGGGGCATGAAATGGTAACTGATTTCACATGGATGATTGGTGGACCACAGGGTAGTGGTGTCGAAACTGCCGCTAATATCTTCTCTCAAGTTTTCTCAAAAATGGGGTATCAAATATTTGGAAAACGTGAATATTATTCAAATATTAAAGGTGAACATAGTTATTTTGCAGTAAGAGTTTCTGAAAAACAAATTCGTTCCAGTATAAAAGGAACAAATATGTTGATTGCATTTGATGCTGAAACTATTTTCCGTCATGCGGATGATGTCTTAGAAAATGGAATTATAATTTATGATTCAACATTAGAAAATGTAAAAGTTTCAGATGTTATTACATTTGATAATGATTTTAAAGAAAGATTAGGGAATTTACTGAAATCTAAAAACAAAGAGGATACCGTTAAAGGAATATTGGAACTAGCATCTGAAAATGGTACATCAATACACTCTGTTTCTTTTCGTAGTTTATTGGCTGAATTATCTGAAAAATTAGAAAATCCACGAATCAAAAATATGAGTCGCATGTTCAATGTTTTGGGTGTTTCTCTTTCATTAGGACTATTAATGATTCCTTCAGAAAAATTAACTGAATCTGTAAATTCAATTTTCTCAAAGAAAAAATCTATAGCTGAAATGAATGTATCTGCAGCAAATTTTGCTTACAATTATGCTACTGCCAAATTTGAAAATATCGAGCTCAAATTTGAGGAAAAAGAAATTGAAGAAAATACTCTTTTGCTTCAAGGATATTATGGAACCGCACTTGGAAAAATAATTGCTGGATGTAGATTCCAATCATATTATCCAATTACGCCTGCAACTGATGAAAGTAATTTTCTTGAAACCAATGAAATACTTGAAATAAATGAAGATCGTCCTGGCTCAACACTTGTTATTCAAACTGAAGATGAAATTTCTGCAATAGGTATGGCAATTGGTTCCTCATTAACTGGTGTACGTTCTGCTACCTGTACATCTGGACCTGGTTTTGTATTAATGATTGAATGTCTGAGTTGGGCAGGAATTAATGAAGTTCCAGTTGTAATTACATTTTATCAGAGAAGTGGACCGTCGACTGGTTTACCTACACGTCATGGTCAAGATGATTTACTATGTGCGATTAATTCGGGTGTTGGGGAATTTCCTAGAATTGTTTATGCATCAGGTAATGTTTTAGATAGCTTCTATGATACAACTCAAGTGTTTAACTATGCTGATGTTTTCCAAGTTCCTGTAATCCATATGATGGATAAATTCATTGCGAGTTCTGTAACCACTTGTCAAAGATTTGATGAAACTAAAGTCAATATTGATAGAGGTAAATTATTAGATGAAATATCTTCGGATAATTATAGAAGATTTGAACATACTATTGATGGATTATCTCCAAGATCAAAATTAGGTTTAGAAAATGGAATATTTTGGAATACTGGTGATGAAAGTGACATACAAGGTCACATATCTGAAGATCCAGTAAATCGAATTCAGATGATGGATAAAAGACAATCACGTCTAGATTACATACTTGAAAAAATTCCTGAATCTGAACAAATCATAAAGCATTCTGAAGGTGATTTCTGTATTGTTTCCTGGGGTTCAACTCAAGGTCCAGTTCTTGATGCTATAGAAATGCTGAAAAATGAAGGTATCTCTATTGGATTTGTTGAAGTAAAACTTTTACAACCATTCCCGAAAGAACTCTTAAAAAAATTATTTTCTAATTCTAAAACTATTATTGATATTGAAGCAAATTACACTGGTCAACTGGGATCATTAATTAGGCAAAATTTAGAAAAGGATCCTGATTATTATATTCTAAAATTCACAGGAAGACCAATGACATGTACTGAATTATACGATACGTTAAAAAAAATTGTTAATGGAACTGCAGAAAAAAGAGAGGTTTTGACATATGGCGCTTAAGATAGGTGACTACAAAACAGATGTTCATAATGATTGGTGTCCTGGATGTGGTGATTTTGGAATTGTAAATTCAATTCAAATGGCATTGGCAGAAATGGAAATTCCTAGACATCAAACTGCAATATTCTCTGGTATTGGATGTTCAGGAAAAACATCTCATTTCATTAATGTATTTGGTGTTCATACTTTGCATGGACGTGTTTTGACTTTTGCACAAGGTGCAAAAATTTCAAATCCAAATTTAAAAATTATAGCTGTTGGAGGTGACGGTGACGGTCTTGGAATCGGTGCAGGTCATTTTGTTGCAGCTGGTAGACGCAATGTGGATATGACATACATAATTTTTGATAATGCAGTATATGGGTTAACTAAAGGTCAGGCATCACCTACTCTAAAATTAGGTGAAAAAACAAAATCATTACCTACACCAAATACAAATTATAATGTAAATCCAATTGGACTTGCAATTGCTAGTGGATTTACATTTGCAGCTCGTGGATATTCATATGATATTCGTCAATTAAAAGATCTAATAATTGCTGCAGTTAATCATAAAGGTTTGGCATTTGTAGATGTTTTACAACCTTGCCCAACGTACAATGATATCAACACAAAAGATTGGTTTAGCGGTGTCGATAGAATTGATGAAACAACCAAAAAGGCTATGCCTCGTATTTACAAATTAGAAGATACTGATTATGATCCTGTTGTTCACTATAGTGATGAAACTGAATTAAATCAGAAAAAAACACAAGCTATTGTGAGATCCCTTGAATGGGATACTAAAATTCCAACTGGAATATTTTATAAAAATGAATTAATCACTCCCTATACTAGACGATTAACTGATAAAATTCCAAATTATATAGAGAATCCTTCGGCATTACAAAATATCTCAAAAAATAACGTTCCTATAACAAAAATTGATCAAATTCTTGATTCATACAAAGTTTAATCCTATTGACAAATGATTATTAGACAGTTTTTTCTATTTTACAACTATTGAATATAACAGACGTAAATAGGATATTTAGAAAATCAATTATTAATGAATTTTTTATTCCTGAATTGACAAATCTTGATTTCAAAAAATCAAATGTCAAACATCCAGAAATTCCTACTGATGGTTTGATGCAATCTAATTTGCTTCATATTTTCTTTGATGTCGAAACTGGTAATGATTATCCTGATGGTGATGAATGGTTCATCACTGAATTTCTTTTTCCTTATCAAATGAAATTACCTGACAATCTAAAAGGAACTGATTATTTCACAACCATCTCTGTAGATGAAGGAAAATTTTTTTGGCATCATCGTGAATTAGTTCGTTACAAATATGGAAAATCTAAGAAGTTAGATGAATCCCTTAATTTTATAGAATCAAAATATAAAGAATTACATGAGTTAGTTGAACCACTTGAAAAAGATATTAAGTAATTAATTTCCATCCATTTTCCGAATTCATAAATTTTTTTCCATCTGCAAATGCAGTACGTATTTTCCATCTAGCTGCTTCTTGATCAAAATTATAAATTACACTTTTTACATTTTTTGGAATTTTATCTTTATCGAGATGATATGGTAATAACTCTACAACAAAATCTATTTTTTCAACTTCCATTTTAAACCATTGACTTTGATCTGATTGAAGAATGAAATTAATATCTGGTTCTCCTGAAAAATTTAATTCAATTCTTATTGCTTTTCCATCACCTCTTCTCCGTTTCATTTCCTTGAAAACTCCTTTTAGTCTGTCCCATTCTTTATAATCAAACCATTTAAAAAATTCATCATTGAATGAATATGGAAAAGATATCTTTAGATGACTGACAAATTTATCTTCATATGTATTTTCAATTTCTTCATCTTCCGTCTGAAATCTTTTATCTAATATGCTTGTAATTACATTAATCTCCCATGGGGAAATACCATAATGCTTCATGAATAATGGTTTTATTTCATTTGACACGAAGTTTATTCTTCTAATTAATAATTAAAGCTTCAAAGTGTGTGCAAATATTTCCACAAATACATTGCGCCTACGGTTCCAATCATAAATAACATTGGTTTCCATGCAAAAACTGGAATATCTGGAGTAACTAGTTTTATTTTGTATTCATCTAAAACTTTGTTTACATATTTGCTGATTCTTTTATTCAAAATATCATAACTTATTCCATTTTTCTTTAAGATGGTTTCAATCTCATAGATAACTGCGGTACGTTGACTGAACAAATGTTGTAAATAATCTCTTGATATTTCAACTTCACCTTGAATTGAAATGCTGTCTTCTGTGTTAGAAAATAATCTAACATGCATTTCCCATGGTTTTTTTAATTTCAATGATAATCCGTCACCAATTTGAAGTGGTTGTTTATGTTCAAATTTCACTGTGGTAAATCCTTCATTAAATAGAATCTTCCTCATTTTTTCTGCACTCTCTTTAACAATCAAATGTAATTCCTCTACTCCTGTCATTTTATCAACATGAATTTCATTATTTTCATCGCCTTCAAGTGAAACAGTTTTTGGATATTTTGTCACATACTCCATTAAAACCTCTTTAAAAAATCTCATATTTAATGCTAATCTGTGTGACAAATACTCATTAATTCAATAATCTATCTAACTATGTGAAATCAGAATCTGTTGAAATTTCTAGAATTTTAAAAAATTATGACCTTTGTGAATATTGTGTTGGTCGTTTGATTTCAAAATTACTTGGAAAATCTCCATCAAAATTACTTGGAAAAAAATATCTCAAAAAGTTTGGTAAATCATCTAATGCAAAATGTTATGTATGTAAAAATATTTTCGAAAATCTTGATTCAATGTTATCAAACATTTTCGAAAAATTAAATAATCTTGATTTTAAAACCTTCAATCTTGGTTTAATTCTAAAAAATTCATTTCTAGAACGAGATGATCTTATTAAATCAAAATTTAAAATTAAAGGAATTGAAAATATCAAATTTGGAATTTCTACAGAAATGGCAAAAAAAATATCTCGAACAACAAAATCTAAACGAATTATGAATGACCCTGATCTGTTTATACAAGTAAATTTCAAGGATGAATCTTCAACTATCCGGACAAAACCTATTTTTGTATATGGACGATATAATAAGAAAATTAGAAAACTTCCTCAAAAACAGATGTTGTGCAAAAGTTGCAATGGTGTTGGTTGCCATAATTGTAATTTTAAAGGCTTAGAAAATATTGAAACTATCGAAGGCAAAATTTCAAATTTCTTAATAAAAAAATTTGAGGGAAATCAAGTAAAAATTAATTGGATAGGTGGTGAAGATCAATCTAGTTTAGTTCTTGGTAATGGAAGGCCATTTTTTGCAAAAATACTAAATCCAAAAAAACGTAATAGAATACTACGTAAATCTTCAAATTTAGAAAGTATTTTGTTATCTGAACTAAAAAAAATATTATTACAACCTAAAGGTTCTATCCCATTCAAATCTAAAGTTTCGATAATTGTTGACACTGAAAAACCAATTTTGGTAACTCATTTAAAAAAATTAGATATCCTACACAATGCCAAAATTTATGATCCTTCAAAAGATAAGAAAAGTTCAAACAAACAAATCTATCAGATACATTACAAAAAATTAGGAAAAACCTCTTTCCGTTTGGACTTATTTGCAGATGGTGGAATTCCTATCAAACTTTTCATCCAAACTTCTGATGTAACTCCTAACATATCTCAATTGTTAGGAAATAATTGCCAATGTAGAAAAATTGACTTCAAAAATATCATCGTTTGAATAAATCAAGCTTTTTTATACTAATTTTTTCATCTTAAACATGAATCCACTACAAAAAATATCACAATCTTTTGAAAATGGAATAATACCTGAACCTACCTACAAATTAATCCAAAAAAGATTTTCTCTAGTAACGAATGGAATTAAGAGAATTGAAAAAGCATCCTCAATCAAATATCCGATTGTTTACATAGAGCCATCAATTATTATTTCTGGAACTACAAATTCTCTTGATATAGGAATTTTGTATGCTAGAACTATTCCATTAATTATTGATAATTCAATTCATGTTGTAATTCAAGTATCTGCTCCTCTAGTTGCTTATGGTCTAAAAGGAACTATTCATGCAATTTTGGCACACGAATTTCTTCATTATCTTGAATTAATAACACGTTTATCAAATAATGAATTAATTTCTGATGAAATTTCAAGTAATTTATTTGAAAATATTTATTCTGATAACACTAGATTACTTGAACCTAGAAGTGTTTTCAATGATAACACTTTGATATCTCATATCACAAAAAAATTCCCTTCTGGATTCCGTGATCATAAGTTGGAAGATAAAGTTCTTAAATTATGGATTGAAAAAAAATTACCTGTATCCAAAATATCTCTAGACACTAATACTGTAAAATTGAATGCTACTAAACTATCAAACATAAAACTTAATGAATTATTATTACAACAGCTAGAGATAATTAAAACAAAAAATTCTAAACTTCGAAAGAAAAAACTTTACTAAATAAATTCGGTATCGCCACATTTGCCACAAGTTCTTCTATTCTTATGTTCTGACATGAAAACACCCTTTCCACATCTTACACATGATTTTCTTTCTCTTGTTACTTTATCATTATCAACTTTGTAATATTGACTAACTTTAGGACTAACTCCTTTGTGACCTTTTTTCTCTACAGGCATTATTCTTTCTCCTCCTCTTCAGCAGGTGCTGCTTCAGCTGCTTTCTCTTCAGCAGGTGCTGCTTCAGCTGCTTTCTCTTCAGCAGGTGCTGCTTCAGCTGCTTTCTCTTCAGCAGGTGCTGCTTCAGCTGCTTTCTCTTCAGCAGGTGCTGCTTTCTCTTCAGCAGGTGCTGCTTCAGCTGCTTTCTCTTCAGCATCTTTTTTCGCTTGTCTTTCCAATCTTTCAAATATTGTTGGATTAACCTGTTTTTTTGCTAACTCTTCATTTTCATAAACATAAAACATTCCTGTAACATTTGGTCTACCTGTTTGATTTTTCATATTAATTGCAATCACTGTCTTATTTGATAAGTTGAACTCTTTTGTAATCATCTCAATTGCCTCTTTTCGCTTTAACTTTCCTCCTAGACCTTGAAAATTACAAGTAATTTCTCTTCTTGATAGGAATGAATTCTCAACATCACTCACTGTTTCAATCATTGACATATAGCAAAACCTCTGAATAGTTCTTATAAATCTTCAATGAATTAACAAGAAATTTAAGAAATTCTAATTAACAATAGTCATGGCACGTTATATGCTTCATCTCAAAAACTCATCTGAACTAAATCGCAAGATGGCAAAAGATATTTTAAGAAAATCTCGAATTATTGCATCTGGCATGAATCTAACTTTACGTGATTGTAGAGTATCAAAAAAATATGTTGAATTTGATACTACCATATCTGAATCCGATTTAGATGAATTAGTTGAAAAATTATCCTCTATTGGCCCATTAGATCATGCAAAACATGTGATTGAAGAAATTGTTGAAAAAGAAAAAGCAATTTCTGAAGGTGTAGACTATTTCAATAATGAAAGATTTTGGGAATGTCATGAAATTCTTGAAGGTGTTTGGAAAAATTGTGATGGTAATGAGAAATTTTTAGTTCAAGGATTAATTTTAGTTGCAGCTGGTTTGGTTCATTATCAAAAAGATGAAGATTCAATTTGTATAAGTATATTCAATCGCGCATTAGGAAAATTAGAAAACTCAAATGGTAATTATCATAACATTGACATTGATAAAATAAAAGAAATTATTACTGAAATGATAAATTCAAAAGATGTATCTAGTTTTTTGATTTAATAATCTCTATTGCTTTATCTACTACTTGTGCACCTTCTAATAATCCGATTTCACCTTTTTTGGCAAATTCTTCAGTAAATCTTTCTGACCCATCATTTACAATTTTATCTCCTGAAATTAAAACTGGTACTGGATCGTCACTATGTCCTTTGTTAATACATGGGGTTGAGTGATCTGCTGAAATCATAACCGTCACCTTGTTGGTATCAATATTTTTTAAAAGTGTACCAAAAAATCTTTCATCAATCTCTTCAATATTTTTCATTTTTCCTATTGCATCACCATCATGCCCAAATTCATCTGGTCCCTTCAAATGAACATAAATTGCATTCTCTGTTTCCATAGATTTTGCTGCAACTGTTGCTTTTTCTTCATAATCAGTTAACCCTCCTGCACTGTATGCCTTCATTTCAAGAACATTTGATATGCCAATTTCAACTGGCATGTCTACAATACATGAAAAATTCATAGAGTATTTTGCATTTATTGTTTCAACTTTTGGATATTTGTTTCCTGCATCTCGTAACAAAATACTATTAAGTAATTTTTTTCCTTGTGAATTTCTTTTTTTATTTATTTCACTCTCCTTTAGAATTTCTAATGATTTTTCAGTAAATTCATTGACTAATTTTGCAGATAACTTGGACGCATCTGTTTCATCTAACGGTAAACACCTCTCAATTTTTAGAAAATCTCCTACAGCCTTTGCGACTCCCATTCCATCCACTCTGGAATAAGCTGGATCTGTATTTGTAATGTTTGGGGATAATGGATGTTCATCTCTTATTCTAACAATAACTCTATGACCAATAGTTGGTGAAACAATTACTGTTGCAAGTGGGTTTGAAAATTTTAATTTTTGTTCAATTTCTTCAGATACGGCCTTTGCATCTTCTCTTTCAATATGACGTCCTGCTCTTCTATCTATGATGATATCTTTTTCATCTAATGTTGAAAAATTTCCACGTAGTGCTAAATCACCGTCTTTGAAATCAATTCCTGTTCCTATTGCCTCAATTACACCTCTACCTGCATAGTCTGCATGATGAAATTTGTATCCTAACATATTGAAAACCGCAATATCTGATTCTGGAGCAATTCCTTTTCCAACTGAAATTACTTCTCCCATCTTACCATTTTTTGCTAGTTTGTTCATGTTTGGTGTTTTTGCAGCTTGTAGAGGGGTCATATTTTCTATATCTGGATGTGGTAGATCTCCTACTCCGTCTAGCAGAACGTAGATTATTTTGATCTGAGAATTATCAGTCAACGTTTTTCAGAATATACTGTTCATTTTAAATCTTCAAGATCTAGTATTTTTTCTATAGATCGTTTCAACACTTTTTAATGATTTTTTTTGTAACTATTGAGTGGGCAATTTAAGAAAAGATCATGTGGCTGAAAGATTTGTTATTGTAAATGAATTAAAAACTAAACCTTCTACATCAAAGAAAAATCCATTTAAACCTGGAAATGAAAAAATGACAAATCCTTCTGTATTATCATTAGTTCTAAAAGATGGAATGCTTCAAAGATTACAAGATGAAGATGATACTGATTCTGTTAAAAACTGGGCTGTTAGAGTTGTACCTGCAATCAATCCTGCAGTAGACATTGAAACTGAAAATACATATTCCGATCATCCATTATACAGTGAACCATCATATGGTTATCATTATAACATAATTGCTTCACCTGATGAAACTAAAAGTCTGGCAACAATTGATGTAGAACAATGGGGCTATGTTTTATCCGTGGTTCAAGATAGACTTCGATGGCTTTATACTCAAAAGGGTGTCGCATATGTTGCAATTTATGGTGATAGTGGTAAAGCTTCTGGCACCAAAATACCACATCCACATCTACACATGATATCATTTTCAACTATACCTCCAAAAATTGAAGAAGAGGCAAATTCATCACATAGAATTTTAAATGAAAAAGGTGTTTATCCAATGAGTCAACTTGTAACTTCTGAAGCTGGAGGTCCTCGTCAAATACTTCAGACTGAAGGATTCATTGCATTATCTCCATGGGCACCATCCCATCCGTATGAATTTTGGATATGTCCAAAAAAACATGCTACCAGTTTTTCCAAAATATCTCAAAAAGAGATTAATGATCTGGCTTTAATTCTCAGAGCAACTCTTGGAGGATTATCGAATTCAATAAAAGATGTTTCATTTAATGTTGCATTTCATCTATCTCCTGAAAAGAAAAATAGTAAACAAATTCATTGGCATGTGGAGGTATATCCTCAAACCGCCCCATGGTCTGGTTTAGAACTTGGATTTGGAATATTTCTAAATGAATTAACTCCTGAAAAAGCTGCAGCAGAACTTGGTGCTGCATGCAGAAAAGAACTTTCTGCACTAGTGGGTATTGTCTAAAAACATGTTATAGTTTATTACATCAAAAAAAAATTTGTTATTATGGCATTAGAAAAATACATGGCAATCGCTGGATTAGTATTATCTATTTTCTTTGTAGCAGAAGTTTTTACTTTATTTAATTTTATGATTGATCCTTCAGATAATGATTCATTTGGTTTTGAAGCAGGTCCAAAATTATATCAATTTATCTCACTTAGCATAGCGCCTGCTACAATAATGATGGGTGTTTCATTTCATTTATCAAAACGTTATGGTTCTAGATTCAATGGAATGATAATCGTTCTTAGTGGAATAATTGTATTACTTGGAATGGCTTATGCATCTACTATGATTGAAGCTATAAAACCTAGTCTTGTAGATTCTTCTGTTGAGATGACGCCTATAATTTTCATGGGAGTCTCCATTCCTATCATCATTTTCGGTGCCAAATTACTAAAAACTCGACCTCGAAAACCAAAAAAGAACTATCTTGAAGATGGTGACTCTTTCTAAACACTCATCTTTTTCTTATCTGAATTTTGATTTGCCATTAAATTTTGTTGTTGTCTAATTCTCTCAGCAATTAATCTGTATAATGATCTAAATTTGTCTTTAGTCTTATCTGAAAGAAAATCAGCTTCTTCTATTGCAATTTTCTCACAAATGTAACGTGCCACTTCTTCGCTATCAAATTCTTCCCAACCATCTTCCCTATGTTCTTTCCATATTGAATGAAGACTTTCAATAATTCCTCTCTTATTTCTAGACACTATGTCTTGTTCTGTTAAATTAACATATCCTTCTTTTCTTAATTTAATTGCATAAGTTTGATTTACTGCATAAAGGTAATCTTCTGTAATCATATAATCTTCAATTGATTGGAGAGCTTTTGTTTTTTCTTCAAAGAAAATTGTTTGAGTTTTTGAAAATTCATTGGCAATTAGTTGAGCAGAAATTTCTTTAGATTCTTCTGTATTGTCTAGTAGTACGAATGTATTGTATCCGTGATTTCTATAAAAAATTGATAATGGCAACACTGAATTTTTGTTATATGCTGCTACTATGTTAAGAGGATTCATCGAGATATTTGGATCTTCTAAAAATTTATCAAATGCATTAAGATACATGGTATCAGAAATAGTTTCTACAACAATCACTGGTCTGGAATTATAACCTATCTGTCTATCTAAAATTGATTCTACTAATCCTCTTGACAAACCATAAAGAATTGGTGTCAATGTTAAATCGTCAGCATTCCAATAATCATAATAAATTCGACTCAAATGTTTTTTCTTATCTAGTTCAACCACCAAAAGATTACCTGGCGCATAATCAAAAATCATGTAAGGTGAATGTGTAGCGTATAGTACTTGATTTGAACCTGCCAAACTTTTCAATAAATCTGAAATTCCTCTTTGTTGTGTAGGGTGTAAGTTTCTTGCAGGTTCATCTAAAAGTAAAATTGCTTCTTTCAATTCAGCTCTTTGAGTTTCTGCCGCAAAATTAACAATAAATGAAAATGTCCACTTAAATCCTTCAGCTCGTCTATTTAGTAATCCTGTATTTGTAACTGTACCATCTTTATGTACATCTGATATGACAACACTCATCACATTATTTGGATTCAATCTTAACTCAACATGTATTGGATCACCTTTCCAAGCTGGATTTAGTTTATCCGTGAGTCTTTTACTACATGTATTGAGTAACTTGATTAATTGTGATGGACTATTTTTTGCCTCTTCTAATACATCAACATCTAATTCTGCAAGATAAAATAAATTATCTACTGTATCTGCTTTATCAAATTCATCTTCTGAAAATTCTATGCTTGGTGATGATGATCTTTCTTTTCTATATTCATTCAAATTCACATTTCCTATGATTTTTTTATAATCTGAAAAATATACAAACCTTGGATGTAAATTAGTGTCTATAAAATTCTCTAATGCCATTTTTTCTGTAGTACCTACAAGTAAACTTTGGAAATTAGAATCATTTGCTTCTGAAATTTTATTCCATTCTTCAATAACTTGTGGTTCATCAGCTGCCAGCACCTGTAAATTATTTCCAAATTCGGCCATCTCATTTCTAAACATCTCTTCAGTTTCTGGAGCTTGACCTTGAAAAAATCCTGTATCTAGTTTTATTTGCACATGATTTGGTATAGTATCTAAAAATGAAAGAAATTTCTCTCTAAAATTTTCCCATGAATTTAATCCACTATTTTCTGCTTCACTAATTTCAACATCCCCAAAATCATATTCTGGAATTGGATTCTTGTTAGTTCTAAAAATCTTAATTTTCTTTATTTCTGGAATTGAAGGAAATGTTTCTTTGATGAGTCCTATTTCATTTTGATTTAATTCAAATTCTCCTTCAGCTAACCTAACTTCTTGTTTCAAGTCTTCAGACATTTCATCACATAAGTCAAGTTCGGAGATTGTCTGATCCTTGTTAAGTAAAGTCAATGCTTGTAAAATTGTCGTTTTACCACTCTCATTTCGTCCAACAAAAGCTGCAAGATCCCCCACCCTAATTTCGCCTGAATCGTGAATGCAACGATAGGCACGAGCTCTAAACTTCCTTAATCGCACGAAAAAATTATCGTTTTCTAGAATTTAACTCAAATGACCAAATTATCTTAGACGTTTTGACGAATCCTTTTTGTCCACTTTCTTTTCTGAACCATCATCCACGCTTAAGTTTGGAATGTTGACCTTACATTTGCCATCTTTACATTCTTTTTTTCTCATAATTCCTAAAAATCCACTCCTAAAATAAACATAATTGGTATGAAAAAATATGACAAATTTGATATACGTGGAAATTGAACTTGTAACATCTTGGTTAAACCCTCTGCCTTTGTAATCTACATACTTCCAATCGTACTTTCCGTATCCTTGGGTACTGCAGTTATGGCTGAAACATTAAGCAGTCCAGATCGAGAATTAAATTTTTTACAATTTGGTGGTGATGGATACACGTCTAGTTCAAAAAGTGGAATAAGTTTAGTTGGATTTAATGATGAAATCTCACAAAACTCTAGTATTGAATTCAGTGTAAATTTTTCAAATTCGGATTTTAATTGTGGTGATCTTTATATCACAATTTATGATGTATCTTCCTCTGAAAAACAGGTTTTAACTCAGAGTGGATATTTGAAACAATGTTTCATTCAAAATAATGACACTTTACCTGTTGATGATATTTATTCCGAATTAATTACTGAACCTGGAATTTATGAAATTTATGTTGAAATCTTTAATGAAAAATATTCTAAGAATATTAGTATGACTGAAACGTTACGTGTAAACTAGGTTGATAGGTGAAAAATGAATTGGTGAAAAAAGAAATTGATCCTGAAACAGCAAATCAAATAAAAAAAGAATTAGCTGAATTAAGAGTACAATTGGAAAATCAGAAAAAATCAAAAAAGAAAGCAGCTAAATCTAAAGAAGAAAAATCAAAAAAGAAAGCAGCTAAATCTAAAGAAGAAAAACCAAAAAAGAAAGCAGCTAAATCTAAAGAAGAAAAACCAAAAAAGAAAGCAGCTAAACCTAAAGTAGAAAAACCAAAAAAGAAAGCAGCTAAACCTAAAGTAGAAAAACCAAAAAAGAAAGCAGCTAAACCTAAAGTAGAAAAACCAAAAAAACTAACAAAAGCAGAAATAGCACAGGCAAAAAAAGATGCAAAAGCTGCAAAAGAAAAAGAAGAAGCTGAAGCGAAAGCTGCAAAAGAGGCTGCAGAACGAACTCCTGAGGATGATTTGGAGGAAGAATTTTCTGATGAACAAATACGAAATTTCCAAATTGAAAAAATGGATATGGATAAACTCACAAACAAAGTTTGTGAAATAATTGCTGAATTTGAAGATAATGGTGTACTACAAAGTGAGTTATGGAAAAAATTAAAACTTAACACTAAAGATGGTTCTAGACTTGCACTTAGATTAGAAAGACGTGGTTTAATTTCTCGTGAAAAATTATTACAGAAAGGAAGATGGACTTACAAATTAATTATTGAACAAGCCCCAATCAAACTTGAATCTCTAGTAAATTCCCCATGTTTAACTTGTCCTGTTGAACAAAAATGTGACTTTGAAAATGCATATCCTGAACCTAGTCCTCTTCACTGTCAACTTATAGAAGATTGGGTTGCTGTTGATTTATCTAAGAAAAAGAAATGAAACTAATCGATGCAAAAAAAGATCATTATCGGCGACTTGCCCATGAACAAGGTTATCGCAGTAGAGCATCTTACAAATTAAAAGAGATCAATAAATCATATCGTATTATTGGTCCTGGTTCATATGTTTTAGATTTGGGGTGTGCTCCTGGTGGGTGGTCACAAGTGGCTCACCAAGTTGCAGGAAATCAAGGTAAAGTTTTGGGAATTGATCTATCATTTGTTGAGGAACTTCCAGGTGTTGAAATAATACGTGGAGACATTGAAGATCCAGAAATAATTGAACAAATCATATCATTTTTCAATAAAAAAGTTGATTCTGTTATTTGTGATTTATCTCCAAATGTATCTGGAAATTGGTCTGTAGATCATGCTATACAAATATCTCTTAATTATACTGCAGAAAAATTAATGGAAAAAACATTATCTAATAAGGGGAATGCATTGTTTAAGGTATTTGATGGTGAATACTCTGCTGAATTTTACGAGTTTATCCGAAAAAAATTCATTAAAACTAAATTACTAAAACCAAAAGCAAGTAGAAAATCTAGTAGTGAATTATATTGTATTTGTATGGGATATGTTAATCCTGAAAAATCTGAGTAATTTTATCAATTTCACAGTCTGTCCTAAATCCACCTGGATTTAATGATGTCATTGATGCTTTGTATCCTTGTGACCTAAGCCTTTCAACAGCATCCTTCAATTTCAACGGTGCTGATTTTATCATTGATGCAATTTCATCTAATGTGTAATATGTTGCTGGAAGTTCTGCTTCTGCTTCTGATCTTTCGATAATTCTTTCACATCTTTTACTCACTATGAGATTATTTTTCACATCTTTCATTTTTTGTACAAATTCTTTTTCAAATAATTTTCCTATCCATAATGGACCTGCTATTTCAGTTTCATGACCGCATTTTCTACATTCATTTTGTCTTATTGTTTGTGTGTGACGGTCTTTACAATTTCTACAAAAGATTATGTAACCAATTTTTTCCTCTTTCTCAGGTGTATTGAAAATCTTCATGTATGTTCTATAGTAATGCATATCATGATCAACAAACAAAGGCTGAAATGAAATATCTAATCTTCCTGCAACAAAACTTACACATCCTAAAATTAGTCTAATTGCAATCTCATTACTAAATTCAGTTTTAACTGGTGTTCCGTAATATCTTCTCTTGGCAGCTTTATTGAATAAACCATGTAAAACTTGAAGATCAGTTGCAGTAAGTGCTAACATCCCACTATGCATAGTTGCCCTAATGGCACAATCAATGTATTTTGATGGTGATCCAAACGGATCTATATCTACAATCGAAGCACGTTCATTCATTCTTGAATGTGAACTGAGAAATCTACATGTTTCATTTTCAGAAATCTCAAAATTTTCTAAATTGTTTATTTTTGCTGATTTTAACGCAATTTCAAGCGCATTAGGATTAACATCATTTACAATCACTTTTTCAACTTGGTCTACCTCATTTGCAATTCTTAATCCTCTAGCACCTAATCCTGATAATCCATCAAAGAAAATTTTTGGAAATTTATAATCTTTCCAAAATGCTGAACATGCAATTATTGATAAATCTCTGCTCAAATTTGCACGAGGATTAAAAAATGCAGGTTCTTTTGGTGGAACTTTTTCTGTCATAGATCCTTTGGGAACAAGTAATTTTGTACTTCCTTCCATGATTTCAATAATTTCTTCATTCATTCTTGTCGTCTATGAAATCAAATCCCCTATATTCTAATACGTCTATACAAATCAAAATTTATGAAAATATGTGGTGTAGATGATGCTGGTAGAGGATCTATGATTGGACCTATGGTTATTGCTGGAATTAGTATTGAGAAAAAAAATATCAATAAACTTCGTAAACTTGGTGTTCGTGATTCAAAAAAACTTAGCCCTAAAAAACGTGATTTTCTGTATAAAGAAATTATAAAACTTGTCGATGATTACCATGTAATTCGAATCCCTCCAAAAACTATAGACGCGCACGTTTTCAAACATAATCTGAATCATCTTGAAGCAAAAAAAATGGCTGATGTCATTATTTATCTTAAGTCTGAAATATCGTATGTTGATTCTTGTGATGTAAATGCTACTAGATTTGGTCGTGAAATATCTGATTTATCAAATAAATCAAAAGTAAAATCATATCATCATGCAGATTCTAGATTTGTTGTTGTTTCTGCTGCTTCGATAATTGCTAAGGTTTCACGAGATCGTTCTATTACACGCTTAAACAAGAATTATGAATTTGGAAGTGGTTATCCTTCAGATAAAAAAAGTGTAAATTTTGTTAAAAAATTAGTTTCAGCAAAAAAACCACTCCCTTCATCTGTGCGTAAAAGTTGGAAACCGGTACAAAAAATACTTGGTCTCAGTTAATTGATTTTGCAACAACCATTGCATGATCTTTATCAAATGGTCTCAAATCAATTTTTTCATATATTTTAAAATCATTTTCTAATTTTTTCATTTCTTGATTAATTATTTGATTTGGATCCTTTGTAACATCTATACTTCTAGTTTTAATCACTAAAAATAGAAACCCACCTTTTTTAAGATACATTTTGCAATTATCAATTGCAATTTTTGTTTGTTCTGGTTGTGCAATATCAACATATACGACATCAACTTTAGTAAAAACTGAAAAATACTGATCTGGTCTCTTTGCATCTTGAATTATTGGAACAATATTTTTTCTAAACACTGCAACTCTATCGAGAAAATCTCTTGCAACTCGACTTGAATGCTCAACTCCAAAAATCATACCCTTTGAACCAACTATGTCTGAAATGTGACTTATTGTTGTACCTGTTGATACTCCTAGATATAGTACGCTTGATTTATCATGGAATGGAAATTCTTGCAAGCCATTCATTATGCATGCTGCCAATTTACTTCTAAAAGGTTCCCAGTTTCTATACTCTATTCCATTTTTTATAACTAATTTCTCTTTGTACACTTGTTTTTTAGGTGTAAAATTTTCTGTGAAAAGCTTTTTCTCTCCATCTAGTGTAAACCAGAAATAATTATTATCTTCTTTCAAAGTTATTTCGCTTTCTGTTTTTGAATCTATCTCCACGTCTCTTTTGTTTAGATTCTTTACTCTTACGGAAATTTCCCCTTTGTTGATATTCTTGCGGCTGAGGTTTTTTAACTGGTTTTGAATTCTTTTCTTCAATTTCCTTAACTCTGATATTTAATTTCTCTAGTAATGTTGTGTTTAATCCTGCACCGTGAACATCAACTCTTGCTGCAATTGCCGCTTTTGCTGCGATTGCTCTTGCAATTTTACCTCTTTGCCATCTTGGAGCTGCATGTACGACTGCATGTTGGAACAATATTCCATGTTTTGGTGGATTTGAACCTGTCTTCAATGCTCTAAACAATGCTTTTTCTGCACCTAATACCTGAATTGTACTTGCAGGCATTGTACCCATTTTTGCAAGACTTCCTGCTTTTGCTAAAATTCTTGCGCCTACAGTTGTTCCTAAAACTGCAGATAAGTTTGGAGCAATTTTTTCCATTTGTACATCTACTTGTTTTTCTAAATCATTTCTTAAATCAAACAAGGCCAAAATATTCTTAGCCAAATTTTGAACAATCTGTAGATTTTCTTCAGTAATATCCCCGCCTCTACTTTTTTGTTTTACAAGTGAAAGCATTTGAACTTTAGAATCTGGAAATCCTGCATCAACAAACACGTCATCAGACATTCCCTCTCTTTTTCCTGCAACAACAATTTGTGCATATCCGTTAATACTATCAATAATATTGTCTAACTCTGGAAAATGAAGTCCATACCATTCTCTTAACCGTGAACTCATTCCATTGATTATTTTATCAGTATCATCCAATGAATTGATACATTGAATTATGTGTAAGTCTGGACTTGATGATACTTCTGTTACTTTTGATGATGATAACTGAATTGCAAAATCTCTAAGTTTCTGTATTGCATCATCATAGTTACTTGCCAATCCTGCATCAACCAAAATTTGTGGTTTTGTTAATTGAATATCTTCTAATTTTGCTTGACTCATAACTTGAGATTCTATTGATTTTTTCTTGAGTAAATCTTGTAATCCTATGTCGTTTACGAGAACATCAAACCCTTCTTCATGCAAAAATCTTACTAATTCACTTAATCTTGATTTGCCTTTTTTTGCAAAAACGTAATCTTCTGCAGGCACTGAAAATGGAAACGATTTCACAAATTTTTGCTCTTCAAAAACAACAATTCCTAATTCAGTAAGTATTACCGATAGCATAACACTGATCCCATCAAATCCTCATTAAAAAATCTACATATTGTAAATCAACTGTTATAAGACAAATGTGCGAATTCTTTTCAAATGAAATCAAGTCTTTCAACAAATATTGGCTCTCTTACACTCGAACAACCGACTGTTCTTGCATCTGGTATTCTAGGCATATCTCTTGATGTTTTCAAACGATTGCATAATGCAGGAGCTGGTGCAGTTGTTACTAAATCTCTAAGTAAAGAGCCGTGGGACGGTTATCCAAATCCAACTATTTTCAGTGTTAAAGGTGGAGGATGGATTAATGCAGTTGGCTTATCAAATCCTGGTGCAGAAACTTTTGCTAAAATGATTGAATCAAATATCGATGTTCCTATAATTGTAAGTTTAGTTGGTTCGGTTGAAGACGATTTTCAGTATATGATGAAAAAATTTGAAAAATGTAATGTATCTGCTTATGAGCTAAATCTTTCATGTCCCCATGTCGCTAAAGTTGGTTTAGAAGTTGGAGATGATATTGAACTTGTTTCCAAAATAATTAAAAGAGTAAAATCTGTGACTGATGTGCCAATTATTGCCAAAGTTGGATTGGGAAAATCTGATTATCTTAAAACTGTTGAGGCAGCTGTATCCTCTGGAGTTGATGCAATCACTGCAATCAATACTGTTAGAGCAATGGCTATTGATGTTGAAACTCAGATGCCAATTCTTAGTAATAAAATAGGTGGCTTGTCTGGTACTCCAATCAAACCGATTGCTTTAAGATGTGTTTATGAAATTGCATCAAAGTTCGATATTCCAATTATGGGGTGCGGTGGAATTTCTAGTTGGGAAGATGCAGTTGAATTTATTTTGGCTGGTGCATCTGTAGTACAATTTGGTAGTGTGATGGGTGATCATTGGGTTGAAACATTTGGTGAAATTAATTCAGGTATTCAAAATTATATGGAAAGAAAAGGTTATGCAACAATAGGTGAAATGATTGGAAGAGCAAAGAGACAATAACCATCCACACATTTGTGTTATAGAAAAAATTGTAGATGAAACTCCTACGGTTAGAACATTATATTTCAAAGACTCAATACTTGCTAATGTTTTACCTGGTCAATTTGCAATGATTTGGATACCTGGTGTAAATGAACTTCCAATGAGTGTTATGGTATCTGATGTAAATGATCAAGCGGCATTAACCGTTAGAAAACGTGGGGATTCTTCTACTGCATTATACAATCTTTCTCCTGGTAAACAAATAGGTGTGAGAGGTCCATATGGAAATTCTTTTGAAATTAAAGATGGAAAAATTCTATTAATAGGTGGTGGAACTGGATTGGTTCCTTTAATGAGATTGATAAAATTCTCCAATCCCTCAAATCACATAACCGTGTTATTGGGCTCACAAACAAAAAATGAAGTATTTTTTGAAGAAACTGCAAAAAAACTATTACAAAATAACCCTCATGAAATTATTCCTGTTACTGAAGATGGTAGTTATGGTGAAAAGGGCTATGTCACTGACGTCTTGGAAACACTTTTAGAAAAAAATTCTTATGATGCCATATACACATGTGGCCCTGAATTGATGATGTACAAAACTGTTCAAATGGCTCAAAAAAAAGGAATATTTGTCCAAGCAAGTTTAGAACGGATGATGAAATGTGGTGTTGGTATATGTGGAAGTTGTTGTGTAAATGATGATCTTGCATGTCGCGATGGAACTATTTTTGACGGTGACCATTTATGTAACAAATCTGAATTTGGTCACTCTCACAGAACAAAATCTGGTATTTTAGAAGAAATATGACAATAGAATCCAAGCAAGGTTTAAACTAAATGATTTTTCAAGCCGAGTAGGTAAGAAATGGCAACTCCAAAAATAGTTTTAACTGCAGACAGAACTTTGATGTCTCCTTATAGAGGAATTTCTCTTGCAACCTTCTTCGGTTGTGCTCCTGCAATTGATCCTAATCGTGATAAAAACAGTTTCTGGTATAAGATATTAAAAAATCAAGTTACTCCAAAAGTCTTATTTGATTTTATTTGTAATTGGTCACCTGACATTAATGGTGTAGCAAAATATGCTCCATATGGATTACGAAAAGTTGAGGCTGGATTACTGCGTGATGGATATGCACGAAAAGATGTAGTCATTGCCCATCCAAATCATATTGAGAAATTTATTGGTCCTGAAACAGAAGTGGTTGGAACCTATGAAATGGATCCTCTTGGTATGGGTCCCGTAACAATGACCTTTACCTTTGGACGAAAACAAACATCATATGATGAATTTTACAATGCAGAATTACATAGAAGAATTAATGCAGCAAAGAAAAAAAATGGTAGTCATGCCAAAGTTATTGCTGGTGCATCTGGTACATGGCAATACAACTATGCTCCCGAAAAAATTGAAGAATATGGACTCTATGCAATTTTAGAAGGCGAATTAGGAGGTATAGCTCCTGAAATAGATGGACATGCTGGAAGATTTTTTGATTATTTAATAGATGGACAATTTGAAAATATGGATCCTTTCAGAAAGAGGAAAGATTTCAAAGTTGATATTAAAGAATTCAAACGTGGTGATAAAACACATCATGGCCGATTTGTTAATTTCTGGGATAGACCTGAATTAGATGATATTCCAGAAATTGTAGAACCAAGTATGCATGGGATGGTTGAAGTAATGCGTGGCTGTGGTCGTGGATGTAAATTCTGTGATGTGACACTTCGTTCTTTGAGATACTATTCTCCTGAAAAAGTGAAAAAAGAGATTGAGGTGAATATTAAGAAAGGTGGAATGGATAGAGCATGGATTCACAGTGATGATATTTTTGTTTATGGAATGGATATACGAACTGCCAAAAACATGGAACCAAATAGAGATGCATTAGAAGATTTGTTTAAAGCAATAATGTCTACTGGTGTTAAACACACCAATCCAACTCATGGAACTCTTTCAGGTGCAATTGCAGATGAATATCTTCTTCCAAGTCTATCAAAAATCACAAATGCTGGTCCTGATAATCTAACAGGAATTCAATGTGGATTTGAAACTGGTAGTACAAGATTAATTGAAAAGTACGCTGATAGAAAACTTGCACCTTATAGTCCTGATGAATGGCACTGGGTTGTGAAAGAAGGTGTAAAAACTCTTAACGAAAATTATTGGATTCCTGCATTTACTCTAATTATGGGTCTAGATAATGACGAACAGCCAGAAGATGGATGGGAAACAATTCGTTTGATTAGTGAATTAGAGAGAGAACAACCAGAAGCAATGTTTACTGCAACTCCATTAACATTTGTTCCAATAGGATTGCTAGAAAAATCTGAATTTTATGATATGGGTCAAGATGGTGACCCAACTCAATTAGGCGTCATGTACAAAACTTGGCAACATAATTTCAAATATGGAATTCAAAAATTCATGACTCGAACTGGAAAACATGGTGCAGCAGGAAAACTAAAAGCTACTGCATTCAATGGATTAGCCCGTTCATTAGGTGGTGTTCCATTAGGCGCCATGGAACGTTATGCTAGACGAAAAGGTCCAGAACATGAGCGTGTTATAGAGAAAATTAAAGCCGAATATTGGTAATTACCAAATACATAAATTCCTAAATTTTAGCATAATTGTATGGCAACACACGGTTCACTTACAAAAGCAGGTAAAGTACGAGGTCAAACTCCTAAAGTAGAGGGAAGAAAGATCGTAGGAACAAACTCAAAATTACGTAATAAAAGCAATTACAACAAAAGATTTGTTTTAGTAGAAAAAGGATTGGTTGGAAAGATGCCAGGTCAAAATAAAGCAAGTGCACAAAGACGAAGACGTCGTTAGACATCGATTTATTGATTCCAAATTCAAAATTTTTAAAACAAAATGGTTATAAAGTACTGGTACCGTACCTTACAGTATGACTGAAGAAATAACTTTAGAAAGTCTGGCCGGTGTTGGTCCAGTAACAACTAGAAAACTCAATGACGCTGGAATTCATAATATAATGGATCTAGTAGTCAGAGGTCCTGTAGAGATAGCCGAACTCACAAGTATGGATATTGATACTGCAGGAAAACTTGTCGAAAAAGCAAGAGAAGGTTTAGTTGAAGGTGGACTAATTCAGAAAGATTTTGTTAGTGCAAATGAGTTATACAAAAAGAGACAGTCCATTGGTAAAATTACCACTGCAACTGAAGCTCTGGATACACTATTTGCTGGTGGAGTAGAAACTCAAGCATTAACTGAGGTCTATGGAGAATTTGGATGTGGTAAAACACAATTTTGTCACACAATGTGTGTACAAGTTCAAAAACCCAAACAAGAAGGTGGTCTTGAAGGTGGTGTACTATACATCGATAGTGAAAATACTTTCAGACCTGAAAGAATAGTTTCAATTGCACAAGCAAATGGAATGGATCCTGAAAAAGCACTTGACAACATTATTGTTGCAAGAGCCTATAACAGCTCTCACCAAATTCTTATTCTTGAAGAAGCCAGTACTTTGATACGAGAACACAATATCAAATTAGTTGTAGCAGATTCAGCAGTTGGTCTATTTAGATCTGAATATCTTGGAAGAGGTACTCTAGCAACACGTCAACAAAAACTAAACAAATTTGTTCATTTGTTAGTTAGGTTGGCTGAAACATACAATGTTGCTGCTCTTGCAACAAATCAGGTAATGCATTCTCCTGACCAATTCTTTGGTGATCCAACACGACCTGTTGGTGGTAATGTGGTTGCACATACAAGTACATACCGAATTTACTTTAAGAAATCAGGTAAAAAGAGAATTGCAAGAATGGTTGATAGTCCACACCACCCAGAAATGGATGTAGTCTTTGCATTAGGTGAAGCAGGTGTAATTGATCCAGAAGACGCTACAACAAAGAAAAAGAAGACCGCCAAAAAATTTGAGCCTAAAGAAGAAGTTACAGAAACTCCTGATATTAGCGCAGAACCAATAGATTCTGAGCCTAAAGAAGAAGTTACAGAAACTCCTGATATTAGCGCAGAACCAATAGATTCTGAGCCTAAAGAAGAAGTTACAGAAACTCCTGATATTAGCGCAGAACCAATAGATTCTGAGCCTAAAGAAGAAGTTACAGAAACTCCTGATATTAGCGCAGAACCAATAGATTCTGAGCCTAAAGAAGAAGTTACAGAAACTCCTGATATTAGCGCAGAACCAATAGATTCTGAATCAAATGATTTGAAATAGTCTTAATCCCCTCCTTTTCATTTTATATCTCCAACTTTCTGCCAAATACCATACTAGTCTTAAAATAAGGGAACGCGAGTAATTTTTTTAATATGGCAACTAAAAAGACATCTGGTCGTTCTCATGGATTTAAACATAAATCTAGATCTGTAATGACAAAAAAAGGTCCACGTGGCGTATCTTTCATGTTAAGAGAGTATAATGTTGGTGATAGAGCTTTAGTTCAAATCGATCCAACACAACACAAAGGATTACCTCATAGACGTTATCATGGTAAAGTTGGACTTGTTACTGAAGTGGGTAGACGACATGTAATTTTAGATGTAAAATTAGGTGAAAAATCAAAAACTTTAATCACTAGATTAGACCATATCAAACCATTCGGTGTATAAAATGGAAGAAGTAAAAAAGAAAGTAGCAGTTTCATTATCTGAAGTAAAAGAACTATTGAAAAATCAAGATCCTGAAAATATGGATCAAATACAAAGATGGACTTTTGATTATGTTTCTAAAGTTTCAACTTTGGAGGCTGACTCTGCAAAAAAAATGAAACAGCAATTAGTAAAAGATTGTAACATTACTGAAGAAGAGGCTGTTGAATTAATCAACATTTGTCCTAATACAATGTCTGAATTACGTTCATTTACTTTTGGCTGGAAAAAACTTATTCTTACTGAAACTTTAGAAAAAATTCTTAAAATTATCAAGGATAATAGCTAAATACTTAGGTGATTTTTTTTGGAAATGGGAACACCCCAATCACGAAAATATGAGGAATATGCATATGTTTTAGATTTTACATCTAGAGGCAGATCAAAAACTGTACGTGGACGGGAAGGAATTATTGTAACTGCATTAGGTGAGGAACGTTTGACATTACTTGAAATTCTTGGCTTAGATGAATCTGAATTTGAAATTGGAGAAAAAATTTACATCGGTAAAGAAGGAAGAACTAAAGTTCAATCTGTATTGGGAAAATTAGATTATGAACAAATTACTGACTCCGCACAAACTGAGCTAAATAATGTTGTATCTACAATTGTTACAAATAATGAATCAAGATTTGTAAATTATATTAACAACGCACAACCATTAACACCTAGAAAACATTCACTTGAATTAATTCCTGGAATTGGTAAGACATACCTTAAAGTAATAATTAATGAAATTAATAAAAAGAAATTTGATAACTATGATGATATTGAATCCCGTGCAGGCATAAAAGATCCTGTAAATCATTTATCTCAAAGAATTATTGAAGAAATATCTGGAGAAACACAATTTAGATTATTTGTCAAAAAATGAGTATTAGAAAAAAATTAGGGCAGAATTTTCTTAATTCTAAATTAATTGCAAAATTCATTGTCAATTCAGCAAAAATATCTAAAAATGACATTGTATATGAAATTGGAATTGGCAAAGGAATTCTCACTCCATTTCTTTGTGACGACGCAAAAAATGTAATTTCTGTTGAAAAAGATCGTCGGCTTTATGAGGAAACACTAATTAAATTTTCTAAAATTAAAAATCTTAAAATTATTCACGGTGATGGATTCAAACAAAATGAAAAATTTGATATTTTTGTTTCCAATTTGCCATATTCAGAAAGTAAAAAAGCAATTCAATGGATGCTGATGAATAAATTCACGTATGGAATAGTTATGGTTCAATATGATTTTGCAAAAAAACTATTGGCTGAAAAACAAGAACGAAAATCTGTGTCTGTTTTAGCGCAATCAGGGTTTGAGATGAAAATTTTAAAAAAGATTGGAAAAGAGAATTTCACTCCAAACCCAAAAATTGATTCTGCCGTAATGTCATTTTTAAGAAAAGACACATTTTCAAAAGAACTAATCCACTCTGTAAATCTAATTTTCTCATTTAGAAGGAAAAAACTTCAAAATATAGGGAAACGATTAGGAATAGAAATAGAATCTAATCGGAGACTAGAAGAAATGAACAATAATGAAATTATCGAATTTGCAAAAAAAATTAGAAAAATCTGAACAGTATCTTCCTGCTGAAGATACCTTTTTTCTTGAAGATCAGCTAAAGGGGTTAAGTGGAAATTCTGCATTAGATATTGGGTGTGGTTCTGGATATCTCACCGATATTTTAAAATCTACTTTTAACTTTGTGGTTGGTACCGATATTAGTTTTAATACACTTCTTGAACAAAACTACAAAACTGAAAATGTAATATGCTGTAACTCGGCTGATGCCTTAAACCAAAAATTTGATTTAATAATTTGTAATCTTCCATATCTTGCAACCGATGAAATTATTGATGTTGCAACTGATGGTGGTAAAGATGGATTGGAAATACCTGTGAAAATCATAACTTCTGCATTACCCCATTTATCTCAAAAAGGAAAATTTCTTTTCGTAACCTCATCACTATCCGACTACATGGGATTAGTAGATTTTGTAAAATCCAAAAATTTTGAGGCCAAAATTATAGATAAAAAAAAATTATTTTATGAAGAACTAATCATTGTACAAGTAAATCATTTACTTTCGTAAATTTGATTTTGCAAGATTTGTAATCTGTTCTGACATTTGAGTAGTTGTGGCATCTCCGCCAATATCAAATGTAACGTATTTTCCTTCATTGATTATTTGTTCAGTTGCATCAAATATTGCATCTCTGATATCTCTTTCTCCTAAATAGTCTGCCATCCATGCACCTGCAAGTACTGTGGCTGTAGGATTAACTTTATTCTGACCTTTGAATGATGGTGCACTTCCATGTGCTGCTTCAAACATCGCATAATCTTTTCCCATATTGGATGAATAAATCAGTCCAATGGAACCTACAATTCCTGAAGCAAGTTCTGAAATTATATCCATGAATAAATTTGTGCTTACCAAAACTGAATTGTTAAACTGTTCTGGATTGATAACTAACTGTTGTGCCATATTGTCGATGTAAATTTCTTGTAATTCCATATTTGGATAATTTTTTAATGAATTCTGTACTTCTTCAAAGAATAAACCATCAGTTTTTTTTAAAATATTACGTTTTGTTATTGCTACAACTTTGTTTAACTCATATTTTTTTGCCCAATCAAGAGCTGAATCCATAAATCTTGCACATCCTTTTCTTGAAATTTTTCTAATTGCAATTGCTGTATCTTCATTAAGTTGTGTTTCAACTCCTGTGTACAATCCTTCTGTTGCCTCTCTAAAACATACAAAATTTACATCTCGATTTGGTGTTAGTCTTTTGAAAGTTTTGACTGGTCTGATATTTGAAAATAATTCAAATTTTTGTCTTAAAGTTACTGCAACACTTCTTGGAGCACCTGGTATTGGTATGGTTGTGGTTGGTCCCTTGAAACATGCATCAACCTCCTCTAATGTTTGCATAGTTGAATCAGGAATGTATGATTCATCTTTTTTACCATTATTTTCCCATTGTTCAGATCCTGCGTCACAAAACACCATTTCTGACTGCAAATTACATTCTTTTAAAATCCCAGTCATTGCATCCACAATCTCTGGTCCAATTCCGTCACCTTTCATTATTGCAATTTTTTTCGTCATATGAAAATCATAATTTTCAATTATTTAATCCATTAGAGTCAATGAAATCAATATTGTATGAATGAAATAAAAATACATGAAATAATGTTCCTATATGGTTCCAGATTTATCCGTTGAGAATTCATTTGAACTTATCACTTCTGAATTAGGAAAATTACAGAAAACTATTCAAGTCATATCTAAAATTGATGAAAAAAATATGCCTGATATTATCGGTCTATATTATCAGACAATCATGGTACAAACTCTAGCCAAAAAACTCAAAAATGATTTTGGACTATCTGCTAAATCTGAACATAAAAAATTATTTGATAAAATAGAAGAAATTGAAAAATACCTGGTTGATAATTTCACTAAATCTCTTCATCCTGAAATAATGACACAATTAACAAATTCCATTCAAAATTCCACAGAAAATCTCAAATTACTTGGACAAAATTCTGAACAAAAAACCAAAGAAATCATTGAAAAAGAGGCATTACTATACAAAAAATTACGTGAATTAATGAGTACAAAAGAATTTGTTGAACAATATGAAATCGGTTTAAAGAATGATTGAAACTATTTCTAAAAATCTTGTAAATTTAAAACAAGAATTCAGACGTGTTTATTGTGGAACTAGTCATGTTCAGGAAATCATGCCACTGAATGAATCTGATGATTTTCCCATTCCTCAAAATGATTTAGACTCTCTTCATATTTTTTTACAAAATAATTCTATTTACTATGATAAATTTGAAACAAAAATTAACGATGTAAATTGTATGATATATGAAGGTGACATTAACAAATATTGGTTAAACAGTATTGGGCATGAATCTAGTACACAACCATTTTCTCCAACATGGATGTTAACTGCTTACATAATTGCATCTATGGCAAAAATTCTAAATTACAATGAAGTACTTGATATTGGTTCAGGAGATGGTCGTATTGCATACTGTGGAAAAATTTTAGGATTGAATGTATATGGAATTGAAATTGATAGTATGTTAGTTGATTTACAAAATCATATTTCAAAAAAAATAATGATAAATTTTAATCCAATTTGTTCTGATGCAATAAAATTTGATTATAATATTCTCAAACTAACTCAACCTGCATTCTTTATTGGCGGATTACCTCAAATGGGAGGTGATGTATTGGCAAGTAAAATTATTTCAAATTTAGATCCTAATCTAAAAGAAAAATCATGTATGGTTTTGACTGGAAGCTATTCTGAAAAATATTCCTTTAATGATACAAGAGATGGAGGGTGGAAAAAACTAATTGATGATAATAATCTTAAAGTAATTCAATCAAATTCCTTACCTACGGCGTGGAGCTTTAATCAAACAAATGAAACACCATACATATTCACAAAATTTTCTTAATATCAAAAAAATACTGTAATGCCGGGGGTGGGTTTCGAACCCACGACCTCCAGATTATGAGTATTGCCTTCTATGGAAGAACCGTTAGAGTTTACCATTCGAACTGGCACTCTAACCAGGCTGAGCTACCCCGGCATGAATTTTATCTAAAAATATGGCAATTAAATGTTAAAATCAATAATGTTTTGAAACATTCTGCCATGACTCATTTTCTGACTTTACCCAGAGGAATTTTTTCTGCAATGCTGAAGTATAGAGTTTTTCCCAATCTGCTGTTACTTCATCTGTCCATGATTTGAAAATTCGTGGGTCGATATAGTTTCTCAATGATGTACCGAGATTGTAATCTCTTGTTTTTTCTGTGAGGTCTAATTGGAATTTCAATTTCTCCACTCTCTCTTTTTGTTTTGTCTTTGATTTTTTGATCATTTGTTTAATCTTTGTAATTCGCTCTTTTCGCTTCTTTTCTTGAGCATCAGTTTTGGTTTTTGTAGTTTCTGCTTTCTTCAATGTTTCTTCATTTTTCTTCCAAGGTGTTGCTTTCTCTGCCACTTTTAGTGTATCACGCTTTTTTTGGAGAGATTGTTCAAATGTTTTAGGAATTGTTCTCTTATGATTACACATTTTGGCAGCTTCTAGATTTGCAAGCTTTGCGTGATAAAGCTTCTCCATTTGGGAACTTTTTTTGACATCTCCATTATCGTTAAGATATTTTGATACAACTGTAGATGCACTAAATGTTCTGAAAACTTTTGCAGTTAATCCATTTACTACAGTTTTATAATATTCGTTAACATCTCTTGATGTCAAATTACCAAAAATTTCATCAGTTGGTTTAATTTTTGATGTCAATTCTTTAAGATTTTCATGAAATTGTTTATCGTTTGCAACTGCTGGAACCGTTTCTTGCCATCTTACACTATCTTTTCCAAGAAAATCAAACTTTATTGCATCAGATGTTAATGTTACATGTTCTTTTCTTAATGTAGTTGCACCGACTGTATCTGCTTCTTCTGGATCCTTTTCATCCCCAACTCTCATTGCAGTACGATAGATTAACCAGCATACTGTAGATATTCTTCTAACTTTTGCGTCCTTGCTTCCCATATCTTTAACAATTTTATTTTTTACCGTTTCAATTTCCCCTGCGAGCATTTTTGCTTTGTCATACTTTGCCTTGTCTCTGTCTTGTTTTATCCCTGCTGTATCTGCTAACCATACATATTTTCTTTTTTGTGTTAGATAATCTGTCCAGCTTGCCATCCACATTGATTCTTTATCGTGAACAATTTTGCCCCAATCTCCATTTGGAACTTTTGCTTCTTTACCCAAATTCAACGTGACGTCTTTTGATGTAACTTTTGGTTTCCATTTACCACGTAGAGGATGTTCTCCTCTGCCTATGAAGATACCCGGAGGTTCTGCCATGTAATTTGCAATTTCAACTTCCTTGTCATCCATCTTACCTTTTCCAAACTTTTCTTTCATCTCCTCTCTCAATTCTTTACGTTTTAGAGCAAGCGCCTTTTTTTGTTCTTTTGTTAGAAGTTCTTTTGCATCTTTTTCCTTATCCACTAAATTAAATGCATTTTTAAAATCAATATCTCCTAATTCTAATTTTTTATATTTACTCCCGAATGTTTTTGTAAAATCTGCTACAAAATTCTTCTGAAAAACTTTGTCTTGTGCGTATGGTGTATCTTTTTTCTTTGCCCATTGGTAAATCATTTCTTCTTGTTTAATGTCTAAATCTACACTTTCACCTTTGATCTTAATTTTGATTTTTTTTGTTTCATAATCTGGCGGAAAAAGTATGCCATTATGTTCTAATTTTTTCCATTTCATATAATTTACAATCCTACGGACTTTGACAAAAATCGATCTTTGGCGTATATATTCTAATCTGGGAGTTATTCCCCATACAGTTCCTTTTTCAGATAATTTTCAAATTCAATATCTGTTTTCATTTTTTTTGCTTCTAAAAACATCGCTGCATCATTTCCAACTACATATCTTGGTAATGGGTTTTCTTCTTTCAGTGATTTGATTATCACACTTGCAACTTCTTTTGGGGGTGTTCCCATTTCTGCCATCATTTTAACACCTGAAATCACTTTTATTGTAATATTTCTATAAACATCGCTTTCATCTGCTTTTTTTGCTGTTCTCATTGAATCAAAAAAGTTTGTTTTGATTACTCCTGGTTCAATTATTATGACATTTACTCCAAACGGTCCAAGTTCATACCTTAGAGATTCTGATAAGCCTTCTATTGCAAATTTTGAACTAATGTATGCTGTTGAAACCGGAAAACCTATTCTTCCTGCAATCGAACTTATGTTAACAATATTGCCACTTCCTTGTTCTCTCATAATAGGTGCAACTTTCTGAATCATTCTGACTACTGAAAAAAAGTTTGTCTCGAATTGTTCTTTAAATTCTTTGATTGAAACATCTTCGGCAGTTCCCCATATGCCATATCCTGCATTATTCACCAAGACATCAATTCTTTGTTTTTCATCAATGATTGTTTTTACAGCATTTTCTATAGAATTCTCATCATCTACATCTAATTTTATTACTTTGAGAGGGAGATTTTCTTCTTCTGCAATTTTTTTTATAATATCTGCCTTTTCCAAATTTCTCATTGTCGCATATGTGAAATATCCTTCTCTTGCCAATGATAATGACGTTTCATACCCGATTCCACTTGAACTACCAGTAACTAATGCAACTTTTTCCATAATGTAATGGATGATTATCTCTGTAATAGTCTTATTCTTGGCATTATAATTACAAAACAAAAAAGGTTATTTACAATGTTTACTTCTTCGCATTATGACGGGTTATACATCTGATGTGGCTAAAAGCCATAAAAAATTCACAACTGCATTAAATCATGCAAAAACCAGACAGGCATGTCTTAATGCATACTGGAAGCATAAGAAGGAACATGAAAATCTTCTCAAAAAACATCTGAAAGAGGAATTAGCAGAAGTGAACAAGAAAAAAGCAAAGATACCTTATCGTTAACTCTAATGATAAAATATCCCATTCTTTCTTTTACTCAATTTTTAAGTAATCATGTGTGGAGAATAATTTAATGCAGAAAATTATTTTTGATAAAATTTATAATAAAAACTGCCTTGATGGAATGAAATTAATTGATAAAAATAAAATTGATCTAATAATTACTGATCCTCCATTTGCCATTAATTTTAAAGCAAAAAAAGCAAATTACAACAGAAAAGGCTCCAATGTTATAGAAGGTTATAATGAAATTTTACCTGAAAATTATTATCAATTTAGTTATGATTGGATTTCTGAAGCTAATCGTATATTGAAAGAATCAGGAAGTATGTATATTTTTTCAGGTTGGAACAATCTCAAAGATATATTGATTGCAATTGATAATGTTGGTTTAACTGTAGTTAATCATATAATTTGGAAATATCAATTTGGTGTTGTTACAAAAAACAAATTTGTCACATCTCACTATCATTGTCTTTATGTTTGTAAAAATCCTAAAAAAAGAAAATTTTACTCATTTTCAAGATATAAGAAAAATGAAAAATCTGATGATGGCCACAGCCTTCATTATCGAGATAAAGAAGATGTCTGGGAAATTAAGCGTGAATATTGGACTGGTGAAGATAAAACGCCAACAAAACTACCTGCTGAAATAATTAAAAAAATTATGATGTATTCTAGTAAAAAACATGATATCGTATTTGATCCATTTCTTGGTTCTGGTCAAGTTGCAGTAGTTGGAAAAATGCTGGATAGACGTTTTTGTGGATTTGAAATTGTTAAAGAATATTATAATTTTGCACAAAAACGATTACGAAAAAATGTGTATCGATTAAATAAAAAGAATTAGTTCTTAAATTTATTTTCTGCATTATTTTCTTGAGGTCCAAATTTTGCGTCAATTGCATTTTTTAACTCAACATCTGATTTATTCTCAGTATTAATTCTCAATGTTTGTGCCATTCTTTCTAATTTTTGTCTCTCTGTCTGTACTGGTCCATCAATTGTAGGATTATCTGGTTCTGTTTTTGTCATATCGTTGATTTGATTCTGCATTTCTGTTTTTGCTTTGTTATATTCCCCTACCATCTTTCCAATTTTTTTACCTGCTTCGGGAAGTTTGTTAGTACCAAACAGCAAAATCAGTGCAACAAAAATGATTATCATCCATTCGCTTCCCATTATGTTTAGGAAATATTCCATGCTTGTCATTATTCTGTTTTAAAATTAAAGATTTGTATTCCTGCTAGGCTCCAGGAGTTTTCTTTTTGATATTGAAAGTATCGCAACGCCAATTCCTATTACAAAGAACACCAAATATGGCGTTTCATTTCCAAAGAAGTAGGATATTACACCTGCAATTAGCGGTCCGCTAGCCCATCCTACACCAAATATGGTTTCGTAAGCTCCAATCATTGTACCTGAAATTTCTTTTCTTGTTTTGCTCAAAATAATTTCCAGTGTCAGTGGGAAAAAGATACTGAATCCAAATCCCATCAGCGTTAATGCAATTGCAAATTCAACTATGCTTTCTACAAAAAATGACAATCCCAATCCTGCTGCTATGGAAAAGGTTGCTAAAATCAGCGTAAGGCTTGTATTTTTAGCAAGCTTGCTTGCCATTACGAGGGTTATAATTCTGGACAGTCCAAAAATGAAAAATAAAATTTCAATGTTGACCGGAGTCATGGTCCTATCGTTGAGAAATGCCGGATAAATGCTCAAAATTATCCCAAATGATGCAGTACAGTAAATTAACATCATAATGACCTGCGGAAATTTTATTATTTCCTTGATTGATGAAAATGAAAACTTTTCATGGTTTACAATTGGTCTGTTTCTTGAAAGTCCAATTGCCGAAACAATTGATGCTACTAGCACGTAAGTTGCGATTTCAAAGATGAATCTATAATTTTCATCAAAGTTTTCTAAGACAATTGATCCTATTAGTGGTCCTATCATGAATCCTGTTGTAAAAAAACCGGTAAATGTTGCAATATTTCTGACGCGAGTTTTTCCTTTACTTACATTTGAAATAATTGCTTCACATGGTGGCCAAAAAAACGCATGAGCAATTCCAGTGAGAACTCGATACCCCATTATTTCTGGAACTGACTGTGAAATTGAAAGTAGGTATACTGACACTGAATTTATTCCAATTCCTAGTGAAAGTAGATGTGCATTGTTGAAACGATTTAGTAAAATGCCGACAAATAATGGAAAGAACATGTATGGAATAAAATTGGCAAACCCTATGGCTCCAAGATCTGCATATGATGCACCTATTACATTTTTTGCAAAAACTGGTAACAATGGGCCTTGTAATCCGTATGAAATTCCAATTAAAATGCCGGTTATGTAAACTAGAATTAATCTATTATTCATTTGTATGCAGCAACCATAATAGCTCCGCCCATAAGATCTTTTTCAAATTCTACTCTTGAAAATTTCTCAAGCAACATGGATTCTAATTTTTTATTTTGTGGCCAAAGCTTGTATGTTCCATACAATGTACCAAACTTTAATCCAAGTCTACCTCCTGCTATCAGTGCTATTATTGGTAAAATCATCCTAAGATAAAATGTTACACCAAATCTAAAAAATGGTTCATCTGGTTTTCCTAAATCTACTATCACCCACTTACCATCTTCTTTTAAAACTCTGTGCATTTCTGAAATTGCAGTTTTCAAACTAATTGCATCCCGTAATGAATATCCTGATAACACTGCATCAAATTCTTTATCTTGAAATGGAACATGTTCAAATACTCCACATGCTGAATCCATTTTTTCATTGAATAATCTATCTGTATTTTTTAACATTGGAACAAGTGGATCATAAAGAATTATTTTTAAATCATTATCTACAATCTTTGCTGCAGTTTTTGACATGTTTCCGAACCCTGAGCCTGCGTCCAGAATTTTATCTCCTTTCTTCACTCTGCCCTTAATTGCTCTGTTTCTATGTTCCACATCTTTTCCTAACGAAATGAATGAATTTACTTTATCATAAACTGGTATAATTTCACGAAGTACGTCTATTACTTCTCCCCAATAGCTTCCTAAACCCATATCCACATCAAAATCTTTACTCTAATAATTCAATTCTTAAGAAATTCTATTTTATTTAATGAATTTGCCTTTTGCAGCCTCATCAAATTTCTTTAGGTCTTCAGTAGAAATTTTTTCTATCATTTTTCCTTCTGATAGAATTTTTGACATTTTTATGTGTTCGACACCGGATTTTTCTTCACTTTTTAGATTGATTGCAGCGATTGCTAATGATGCTGCTTCGTCAATTGTTAACCCTTCTTTGTAGTTCTTTTCAAGAAATTCATTCACTTCATCTGAACCAGTTCCTATTGCTATTGCAGAATAAGAATTGTAAGTTCCACTAGGATCAATTACGTAAACGTTTACGCCTTTTCTGTCTATTCCTGCAATAATCAGTGCAACCCCAAATGGTCTTACCCCTGAATATTGTGTAAATTGATGATTTTGATCTGCTAGATGTTTTGCGACTGTTTCAATGTCTACTGGTTCATCATAAGTTAATTTGTTACTTTGAGAAAAATATCTTGCATTGTCTACTTGAACTCTTGCATCAGGGATATAACCTGCAGCTGCAACTCCTATATGATCATCAACCTGAAAAATTTTCTGTGTAATTCCTTCTACTTGTAGTGCTCTTGTCTTTTCTTCAACCGCCAAAACTATGCCATCTTTTGTCATGATTCCTATTGCTAGTGTACCACGTTTGACTGTCTCTAATGCATATTCTACTTGATAGATTCTTCCATCAGGTGAATACATAGTTGGTGTCATGTCATAACCACGATTTGGCATCATAATGAAAAACTTAGTTACTGAGTCAATTTAAGGGTTAGTTCTTTTAGGCACTGATACTAATCTATGAATCAAGAATTGAATTGATCCCTTCTTTGTATGAAGGGTAAACAAAACTGTAAATCTCTGAAACTTTTTTGTTTGAAATTTTCATAGGAGTTGTTAATAATTTTACCAAGTCTCCTCCCAATACTCCTTTTGCAAGAAACATTGGAACTCCTCCAGGATGTTTTGTTCCAATTTTATCTGCTGTATAATCCACAAATTCTTTGAATGTAACTGAGGTTGAATCTGCACAAACATATGATTGATCTTTTAAATTATTTTTTGCAATAGATATTAAAATTCCCACTGCATCCTCAACATGTATGAAGCATTTGTCATAATCACCTTTTCCAGGAGTCTTCATCATTCCACTCTTTAATTTCTTAACCACCATCTCTGTAAACCAACTACCATCACCATATACATCGCCAAAATAACACACTGAAAACCCAATATTATTTTCCTTACATGAATCCTCGAGAAATTTTTGTGCATCTAATCTTATCTTGACAAAATCTGTATCTGGTTTGATAGGGCTTTGTTCATCAACTATTCCCTTTGGATTACCAAATACTCCTAATCCTGATGCATAAATTATGAAATCTGTCTTATCTTTAATTTTATTGAATAAATTTACAGTTCCATCATAATTGATTCTTTTTTGTTTCTTTTTGTCTTTAACTAGTGGAGTGGCAGCTGCTAGATGAAAAACAACATCAAATTCAATATCTGGAATATCAAAATCATCTTCTCTTAAATCTGCATTAATAACTTGAATTCCATCTATCTGACATGGAGAGTCATGAAATACCCCGTAAACATCATGGCCCTCTGAAATCAATTTCTTTGATAGTCTGGAGCCTATGAAACCACCTGCTCCGGTAACTAATATTTTCATAAACTATCTATTACATTAGATGATAAAAAATTTGATATTTCTGAAAGATACTTTTAAGTATAATTTGAAATTACACAATATTCATCTTGGTAAAACATGATCCTTTTGCTAATGCAACAAAACAAGTTAATGATGCTTGTGACGTTTTAAAAATTAAAGATAAAGGCATACGCGAATACCTTGCAATGCCAAATAAAGTTCTCCGTGTTAAAATTCCTGTAAAAATGGATAATGGAAAAATACGTGTCTTCACTGGATTTAGATCACAACATAACAACGACCGTGGTCCATACAAAGGTGGAATTAGATATTTTGATCCTGAAGGTGGTGTACAATACATGGAACGTGAAGTTATGGCTTTGTCATCTTGGATGACATGGAAATGTGCTGTAGTTGATGTGCCACTTGGTGGTGGTAAAGGTGCAATTTTTGTTAATCCAAAAAAAGATAAACTCAGTGATGGGGAATTAGAGAGATTAACTCGAGGATTTGCATATAAAATTGGCGAAATAATAGGACCTCAAAAAGACATTCCTGCACCTGATGTCTATACAACTGGAAAAGAAATGACACAGATTATGGATACTTGGAGCAAGATGAATGGTAACAAATACTCTCCAGGTGTAATTACTGGAAAACCGATTCCAATGGGTGGTTCTCTTGCAAGAAATGTTGCAACTGGATTGGGCACTGCATATTGTGTTAGAGGTGCAGCCAAAATACTAAAAATTAATCTTAAAGGTGCTAAAGTTGTTTTACAAGGATTTGGAAACGCATCTACTTTTGCAGGTGAATATCTTGAAAAGATGGGTGCAAAATGTATTGGTGCAAGTGATTCTAAAGGATCAATAATTGTTCCAAATGGATTTAAAGTTAGTAAATTAATTGAACATAAGAAGAAGAAAGGAAGTGTAGTTGGTTTTCCGGGAAGTAAAAAAGTCTCTACTGAACAGCTATTGACAACAAAATGTGAAATTCTAATCCCTGGTGCATTAGAAAATCAAATTGATGCTAAACTTGCAAACAAATTACAGTGTAAAATTATTGGTGAAGCTGCAAATGGACCAACATTACCTGAAGCGGATCCAATTATTTACAAGAAAAAAATTATGGTTATTCCTGACATTCTTGCAAACTCTGGCGGTGTTTGTATATCATATCTAGAATGGGTTCAAAATAACATGGGATATTACTGGAGCTTTGATGAAGTTGCAGGAAAAATGGAAGCAAATATTGTAAGAGGTCTAAAAGATAGTTATGATATTTCTAAAAAGTACAAAATTGACATGAGACGTGCAGCAATGGTTCTCGCAGTACAAAGAGTCATGGAAGCATTTGAACACAAAGGTATCTGGCCTTAAACAAAAATTTTGATCAAAGATTAATATAACGAAAAATTTTTTCATCGATCGAATAATGTCTTCTGTAAAAAGTACCTTTGAAGAAATAATCAAAACTGATCATAAAGTTATCACTGAAGAATCCTCAAAAGGAATTTTAAAGAAATATGGTGTTAAGGTACCTGGTTTTGCTCTAGCAAAATCTGCTGATGAAGCCGCAAAACAGGCAAAGAAATTAGGATTTCCATTAGTAATGAAAGTTGTATCTCCACAAATTCTCCATAAAACTGATGTTGGTGGAGTAAAAGTTGGTATTGATAATGTTGCTGATGTCAAAAAAACATTCAATGACATGTATGGTAGATTATCTAAAAAGAAAGGTGTTGACGTAAAAGGAATCCTTTTAGAAAAAATGGTTCCAAAAGGTGGCGTTGAATTAATTGTAGGTATACAAAATGACCCACAATTTGGACCAATGATTATGGCTGGATTAGGCGGCGTAATGACTGAAGTTTTCAAGGATGTTGCGTTTAGAATGCTTCCAATCACTACATCAGATGCAAAATCAATGTTGAATGAATTAAAAGGCTCAAAACTTCTCAAAGGTTTTCGTGGTAGTACACCAATTGATACAAACATGGTAGCAAAGGCACTTGTTCAAATTGGAAAAATTGGTGTTGAAAATGCAAATTATATCAACAGTATTGACTTTAATCCTGTAATCGTATATCCAAAATCTTACTTTGTAGTAGATGCAAAAATTATTCTCAATAAAGAATTAAGAAAAAATTCAATCTCCAAAGCAAAACCAGTCATTGCATCAATGGAAAAATTCTTCACACCAAAATCTGTTGCATTAGTTGGAGCTTCTGCAACCCCGGGAAAAATTGGTAATTCTGTATTAGATGCACTTGGAAAACAAGATTACAAAGGTAAAGTTTATCCAATTAATCCTAAGCAAAAGAAAATTCTTGGAATGAAATGTTATCCTTCATTAGATGAAATAAAACAAAAAGTTGATCTTGTTGTTGTTTGTGTTGATCTTTCAGCATGTGGACCAATAATGAAAACTTGTGCAAAGAAAGGAATTCATAATGTAGTAATTGTATCTGGCGGTGGAAAAGAGCTTGGTGGTGATAGAGCTGCAATGGAAGCTGAAGTTAAAGAATTATCGTTAAAACATAAAATTCGTGTAATTGGTCCTAACTGTATTGGAATGTTCAATGCAGCAAATAGACTTGATTGTGCATTTCAAGGACAAGCAAGAATGGTTCGTTCAAAGCTTGGTGACGTTGCATTCTTTTCACAAAGTGGAACTATGGGAATTAGTATGCTAGAAAGTGCAGATTTGTTTGGTCTATCAAAAATGATTAGCTTTGGTAATCGCTCTGATGTTGATGAAGCAGACATGATATGGTATGCTGCAAACGATCCTCAAACCAAAGTAATTGGATTATATGTTGAAGGATTTGGTGATGGAAGAAAATTCATCAATACTGCAAAACGTGTAATGAAAGAAAAGAAAAAACCGGTTATTATTTGGAAGAGTGGAAGAACTGCAGCTGGTGCAAAACAAGCGGCATCTCATACAGGTTCACTTGGAGGTTCTAATGCAATGATAATGGGTGCATTCAAACAAGCAGGAATTATCTCAGTTGACAGTTATCAGGAATTAGTAGGTGTCTTAAAGGCAATGGCATGGCAACCATATGCAAATGGTAATCGTGTTGCAATGACAAGTAATGGAGCCGGTCCTATGATTGGTGGAATTGATCATTTAGAACGATTAGGACTTACAATTGGAAAATTAGATTCTAAAACTCGTAAAAAAATTCAAAAACATTTCCCACCAACTGTCCCAATTCATAATGGAAATCCAGCTGATGTTGGTGGTGGTGCAACTGCAGGTGATTACAATTTTGTTCTTGAACAATTCTTGGCAGACAAAAATATTGACATCGCAATGCCTTGGTTCGTTTTTCAAGATGATCCTCTTGAAGAAACAATTGTCCAACATTTAGCTGCACTATCAAAGAAACGAAAAAAGCCAATCTTATGTGGTGGAAATGGTGGACCATATACTGAAAAAATGATTAAACTGATTGAAAAACACAATGTCCCAGTTTACCAAGACCTTAGAACTTGGATTGCCGCCGCATCTGCACTAGCCCAATGGGGCAAAGTTCGTGGAAAATAGACAACATTTAATTTCACATTCTATTCGTTTTCTATCATGTCAATGATTACAACAAGCAAAGATGAAGGCGTTTGTGTCGTAAAGATTAATCGCCCAACAAAGCTAAACGCTATGAATATTGATGTTGCAAGAGAAATTATTTCTACATTTCAGCAACTCGATAAAGATGATAGTGTTAAAGTAATTGTTTTGACTGGCGAAGGTGATAAAGCATTCTCAGCTGGAGCTGACATTGAATACATGTCAAAAATATCTGCTGATGAATCTGAAGTATACGCAAAGCTTGGACAAGAAGTCACTGCAACTGTTGAAAATGTTTCAAAACCAACAATTGCTGCAGTAAATGGATTTGCATTGGGTGGTGGTTGTGAAGTTGCAATGTCTTGTGACATTAGAATCGCATCTGAAAATGCAAGAATGGGCCAACCTGAAGTTACAATTGGAATCCCTCCTGGATGGGGTGGAACACAAAGATTGATGAGAATAGTTGGTATTGCAAAAGCAAAAGAACTTGTCTATACTGGCAAAATGATCAAGGCTGCTGAAGCAAAAGAAATTGGTCTTGTAAATAATGTCGTTCCCTTAGAATCTCTAATGGAAGAGGTTATGAGCATGGCAAAAACTATTGCATCAAACGCTACACTCGCAGTTCGCATGTCAAAAACAGCTATTAACAAAGGACGAAATGCAGATCTAGATACTGGATTAGGTGTCGAACTATTGGCCTGGAGAAATTGTTTCTCTGATCCTGATAGAGAACAACGCATGGTAGACTTTGTTAATAAATCAAAAAAATAGAACTCCTATTTCTCTTTATTTTCTTTATTAATACCATACAAAGGGGGAAAAGCTTCTTATAATTTGAGGATTAAAAATCTGTATGGCAACTGAACAAACTCACGATGCAGCTCATGAATCACATGATGATCATGGGTGTGGATGTGGTACAAATCACGAGGCTCATGCTGAACCTCCAAAACCACAACAAGCATCTGCAGAATTAGAACAACCTAAAACACAAAAGTTAGTCACAATCACTTCAAAAGCCGCTGAAAAAATTCAAGAATTTATGGCTGAAGAAGAAGGTAAACCACAGTTTCTAAGAATTTACGTTCAAGGTGGTGGTTGTTCTGGTCTATCATACGGAATGGGCTTTGAAAAAGAAGCTGAAGAAGATGATAGCATAATGGAAGAAAATGGTGTTAAAGTACTAGTTGACAGTATGAGCATTGATCATCTCAATGGCGCAAATGTCGATTATATTGAAAGCCTAATGGGTTCTGGTTTCAAAATCAACAATCCAAATGTAACAAAATCTTGTTCATGTGGCTCTTCATTCAGTACTGAGTAAACATTTTTCTTTTTTCTCTATTTTTCATTTAATTTATTCAAATCGTTTATAAATCTCAAATTATACCTGTGAATATTGAATAATAAGGAGATGATAAATAATTGCCATATACCGGTATTGTCAAGTATCACGTTAAACTTTCATTCGAAGTTGATGGGCTTGTCGAACGAGCAGATATAATCGGCGCTATATTCGGACAAACTGAAGGTCTTTTGGGACCTGAAATGAATCTGAATGAATTGCAAAGAGTATCTAAGGTCGGTCGAATTGAAGTAAATACGTTCCAGTCTGAAAATAATACTAAAGGTGATTCATTATTGCCAATGAGTACTGATATTGATACCTGTTCATTAATTTCTGCTGCAATTGAAAGCATAGATAAAGTTGGTCCATTTGATAGTAAATTCAGATTAGAAGGAATCGATGATGTACGTGCAACAAAAAAACAAGATATCTTACAACGTGCTAAAGAAATTAAACAAAAATGGTCTACAAACTCTGTCAGTGAAGGACAGGAAATGCTTGAACAAGTTCATGAAAATAATTCCGAAAAAATTACCACATACGGTCCTAAAAAACTTCATTGTAGTACAGGAATATTTGATTCTAAATGGATAATTCTTGTAGAAGGACGCGCTGATATAATAAATCTTTTAAGAGCTGGTTATGATAATGCATTAGCATTTGAAGGTGGACGAATTGATGAATCAATTAAAGAAATATGTGAAGAAAAAGAAAAGGTTGTAGCATTTACAGATGGTGATAGAGCTGGTGGATTCATTTTGAAAGAATTAAAATCTGTTGTACATATTGATCTTGAATTACGTGCTGATACTGGAATTGAAGTTGAAGAATTAACCCCAAAACGAGTTGATGAACTTTTGAGTCCTGTTAAAAAACAGATGGAAGAAGAATTATCTGCACCTGAAATTAAAAATGTAGATGATGGACCTCTTGCAGAGTTATGTAAAAATAAATTTTCGGAATTAAATGGATCTTTAGAAGCGATTGCACTTGATTCAAGTGAGGCTGAAGTATTTAGAGTTGCAATTCCTGAATTAGTTGGAAAAGTCACTGGTCAATCTGGAATAAAATATCTAATTCTAGATGGAATAATTACTCAAAGACTAGTTGATGCTGCAAAAACTGCAGGTATTGAAAACCTCATTGGTCATAGAACTGCAAAATTATCTGACTCTGATGGCGTATCATTAAAAACATTTAGAGAACTTGGCATAGCATCTAATTAATGACTGATCTAAAGACACAACACCTTCTAACTTTAGCACACATCTTATCCAAAGGAGGAAAACATAATTTTGTTAACATTACTACTACTTCGCTTGGAAAAGAAATAGGTAAATCTCAACAATCTGCATCTTTACATTTAAAAGAATTAGAAATGGGTGGATTTATCGAAAGAATTCAAACTGGAAGAAAACAATCAATAAAAATCACTTCTAATGGATTTGTTGAATTATCGACACTTCACAATCTTTTATCAAAATTAATTTCCAAATCCTCTAATTCTCTAACTTTTACTGGAACAATAACTTCTGGAATGGGAGAAGGAGCATACTATATGTCAATGAAGGGATACACGAAACAATTCAAATCAAAATTGGGATACATCCCATACCCTGGAACCTTAAATGTACAGATTAAAGAAAAAAAGTTTTCTGAGGCTATCTCCCAATTGTCAAACTATGAAGGAATAAAAATTAGTCCATTTTCTGATGGTAAGAGAACCTTTGGATGGGTGAAATGTTTCAAATCAAAAATAAATAATAAAATTGATTGTGAATTAATCTTATTGGAACGAACTCATCATGACACGACAATTGTTGAATTCATTTCAAAAAATAATATACGAAAAGCATTAAAAATTTCTGATAAATCAAATGTTAAAGTCAAAATTTCTATCTTAGATAATTTCTCTTAAAGACCATGAATATCTTCGCCATATTCTTTTTGAATCACTGAGCTTGAAGTTTCAGGTCTTGGCGATTCTAATCTGGCTACTATTACGTCCAAGTTTATTTTCTTACACCCTTCAGTAATGAATTTTTCTTGATGAGTTTGATCATAACCTAATGCAATTATTTGAGGCTTAACCAAATCTACTGTTTTAAAAATATCTTCATCATTTCCAATAATACATAAATCCACCATATTTAATGATGAAACTAATTCTTGTCTTAATTGTGCACTATGTAGTGGCTTACGTTTTTTCATTTTTACTGCTGTTTTGTCTGTCGCTATCACCACAACTAAAACATCTCCTAGTTTCTTTGCAGCATTCAATGTATTGATGTGTCCTGGATGAATTATGTCAAAAACACCTCCCGCCAAAACAATTTTTGAAGATAAATTTTGTATGTCTGAAAGTGTTTTCATATTGTTTTCATCCATGTTCAGTCCAATTTCAACTCATCGATATCACATTTTTGGGTCAAAACCTTTTGCAATACGTAATGCATCAACTAGACCATCTGCATAACCGATACTCAGTACGGCATATTCCTTTTTTCCTTCTTTTAGAAAATTTTCTGCATCATCGATATACAATTTTGCATTTATCAAAACATCATCATATTCTTTAAGATTGTCATAATGGGGTTTAATTTCCTCTAGCGCTTCTCTCACCATTGGAACATATTTTTCAATCATTTGTTCAGAAATACTTTTGATATCTGCTGAGTTATCGGTTGGTTCATCAAAGCATTCTGTAACTGTCTTGAGAGCATCTGATTCTGTAAAATGTAATCTGCCTGGTATGATTATGCTGTGTGGGGATTCTCCAAATTCTTTCTTGATTAAATTTGATATATTCCCTGAAATTATTTTCTGATCATTTTTTCCAATTCTAGATGCAACAATTACAAAAGTTTTTTCTGAAATGACTTTCCGACTCTGTGTTTTTTCAGCATCTAATAATAGTATTAATGCATCTTTTGGATCTAAGAAAAATGATTTATCTTCATTATATTCAAGTAAAATTACCGAATGTGTCTTACTCAACAAATTATCAAAAATTGTATTATATGGTGTAATCATTGATTTTGGATCATTCATGATGGTTAACACCTTCCCGACTTTGTAATAGTGTAATCCTACTTCTCCAATTAAAGATGAAACGATTGAAGATGAATGAATTGTTTTTGTTTCTATACCCTCTCTCATAGCTCGTGTCTTTAACTCAAGATGTGTTGTAGCAATGTATGGGTCGCCATATGAAATTAATACTGTTTCTTTATTTTTTGCATTTTCTAGAATTTCATTACCATCTTCAACTAACCATCGTTTTGCAGTCTTAAATTCTCCATTTGAAATACTTTCTATCTGTTTTTTTTCAGTTTCTGAAATGGGACTGGTAAATGATTCTAAATATACAATTTTTGCATTTTTTATTACATCTAATGTACTATCTGATAATTCTGAAATACCTGAAATACCTAATCCAATAAACCACAGCATTATTTCGTTCTATCATGTAGTCTTTTTAAATGATGTAGTGATTTTTTCAGAATTTCTATTCCTTTGACAAATTCATCAATTGAAACTTTTTCATCAATTGTATGTGCTTCATGAGGATCTCCTGGCCCGTATGTAATTACTGGTATCTTTAATTGATTTCCTATAACATTCATGTCTCCTGTACCTGTTTTTCTAATTAACATTGGTCTTTTCTTTTCTACATCTAACACTGATAATGTCAGAGCCCTTACTAATGGCGAATTGTGTGCTGCCTCGAATGGTTCTGTCTCATCTATCACTGAATACAAAACTTCAATTTCTCTCTCTTTTGATATTTCATTGACTATTCTGGTAATTTTCTCTTCAATATCATTACAATTCATGTCCACTGGTATTCTGATGTCTAATGTTGCTACACATTCTTTTGGTGTCACATTATGACTTGTACCTCCACGAATTTCTGTAAGGGTTGCAGTAAGCATCATTCCTTTACTTTTCTCTTCCTGACTAGATTCTAATTTATTTTTTAATTCAGTTGAAACTGATGATATTTCTTCTATCGCATTTTTTGCCAACCATGGTGCACTTGCATGAGCGCTATCTTTTACATTCACTCTGAGATTAATTGCTAAACGACCTTTGTAGGCAATTGTAACCTTTTGAATACTACTTGGCTCTCCAAAAATTGCATAATCCACATCAGGCTTATTTTTCACCAAATTCTTTATTCCGGTTGCATTACCTTCTTCGTCAACTGCACCAACAAATGTTACCGTTCCTTGATTTTCTTCTATACTTGCAGCAGCAAATAACATTGCAATTAGTGGTGCTTTTGCATCTGAGGCACCTCTACCGTGTAACATGTCCCCTTCTATTCTTACCTTGATCTTTCCTGGAACTACATCCATGTGGCCACATAGCATCACTTTTGGTTTACCTGAACCTTTAGTTGCAATCAAGTTTCCAACTTCATCTTGATGAATATCTCTGAATCCTAAATCATCACATCTATCTGCAAGAAAATCGGCCAAAGCCTTTTCACTTAATGATGGGGTGTAAATTCGTAATGCTTTTTCTAAAGTTTTAATTGCATATCTGGAAGTTTCTAAATGTTCATCCATCTATGCCAGCCCCTTAACATGTTCTAACATTAATCCAGGAATATCTACACCTGTAACTCTAACAACGTTTCTAAATTCTGTTGTATTGTTTATTTCATGTACGACCATACCTTTCTCATTACTCTCCATTAGATCAATTCCTACAATATCTCCAAACACTGCATCTTTTGCTTTAATACATATGTCTTCAAGTTCATTAGTAATCTCACATGTTTCAGCAGAACCACCAAGATGTGTATTTGTTTTCCAATTCCCATCGCCTGAATTCCTATATATTCCAGCTGCAACATTATCTCCTATTACAATTACACGAATATCTCTTGGTGGACGTTGTACAAATTCCTCTAAAAAATGAATATGATGAATTGGATACATTGCCTCTCTTCCTTCTATAATTCCTTCTGCAGCATCCATATCGTTCAATTTAGAAACCATTCTTCCCCAACTACCAACTGTTGGTTTGATTATTTTTGGAAATCCATGTTTTTTTAGTGCATCTAATGCAGAATCTTTTGAAAATGCAACTGTTGCATCTGGTGTTGGAACTCCTGCTTTCTGTAATAACATATGTGTGAATAATTTATTTCCGGCAAAGATGCCTGTGTTTAAACAATTCACTACTTTGGCACCTTGGCCTTCAAGAGCTGCTGTTGAATGTAAATTTCTATAATAACTAACACATCTTTGTAACACTGGTCCCTCTAGGCAATTTTTTTCATTCAAATCCAAAAATAATTTTTTACAATCTAGCATGTCTACTGCAATATCATTTTTCTTTGCAGATTCAATTAATAATTTTTCTTCAAGACGGATTGTATCGTAAAGGATTGAAATTTTGCCGGTCACTGTCCCCAATCCTCTCCGACTGTTTGAGCTGGTTTTAACTCAAAACCTTCGGATGCTTTGCTAAGTTCAAAACTTGCTCCGCAATCTGGACAGGTGACAATTTCGCCTTCTACTGCATCGTCAGGAATACCTATGTTTGCATCACATTCAGGACAACTTGCCATTTTTACCTATTTCTCCTCTCTTTTTTCATCCTTAATTATTTTCCGTTCAAGGCGATCCTCTAGTGGAATCTCCAAAACATCTCCCATTCTGAGATTTTTTAGCCCTGCTGCAACATTTTTTGCAGTTTCAGGATCTTTCTTTATTCCTAATAATGACATAAGATATCCTGCGCCTGTTTTACCTGCTAATTCCCCAAATACTATCTTTCTTCTATTTCCAACTACTCTTGGTGGGATTGGTTCATAGGCTGCTGGGTTATTCAGAATTGCCGCTAAATGTGTTCCTGCTTTATGTTTGTAAGCTGATGATCCCACAATTGGTTTTGAGTCATAGGGTTGAATTGTGGTGTATTGTTCTATGAGTCTTGAAAGATCTGCTAACATATCTAATCTAAAATCATTTGGGGATTTGAAGAGATATGTTAAAGCAACTGCCACTTCTGCTAATGCTGGTATGCCTGTTCTTTCTCCGATTCCATCTATTGTAGTATGAATCTGATCAACTCCTGCATCACATGCTGAAAATGCATTTGCCAATGCAAATCCAATATCATTATGTACATGAACATCAAGCGGTGTAGTTATTTCAGAACGAACCTTTTTAACAAAATTGTACATTCCAATTGGTCTCATTATTCCAACTGTATCTGGTAGACTAATTCTATCAACTCCTGCTTCTTCAATTGATTTACATAACTTTAACAAAAATTCTGGTTCGGCTCTACTTCCATCTTCCACTGTAAATCTAATTTTTAATCCATGATCCTTTGCATAAGTTACTGTATCTATTGCACGTTCTAATGCTTCATCTCTTGTAATACGTAATTTATCTTTGAGATGTATGTCTGATATTCCTAGATATGCAGCTACCCATTTTGCATCACACGATAATGATGTATCAATATCTTGTCTTAATGCTCTTCCATGTGAAACTATATCTGCCCTTAATCCTTGTTGAATGATTGTTTTTGTGGCTTCTTTATGATCTGGTGAGACTACTGGTGAAATTTCAATCTGATCAACACCAAAATAATCTAGCATCCATGCTATCTGAATTCGTTGTTTATTTGTAAATGAAACTCCTGGGTGTTGTTCACCTTCTCGTAGAGTTGAATCTAGCACTCGAATTTTTTTTGGAGTTTTTTCATATGCGTTATACATCTCTGCATAGTGATTCGGATCATTCATTACTAATTTCGTTCAAATTAATGATTAATATAAACATAATCGTACTATCTTCGCAGATATCAAGTTATTTCTTATCTAATTTAGTATGAATTTAAAAAATCGTATCGATTTTCGTTTATCTGATTGTTCTTAGAATAATTACTGTGTTTGTGTCTATTACACCTGGAATTTTTCTTAGCTCATCAATTGCAGCATTAATTTCAGTTATACTTGGTGCTTTTATGATCACACTGATATCATATTGTCCTGTAATTTCATAAACTGTTTTTACTGCATACAATTTTGTTAATCTGGATGACACTTTTGATGTGTCTGTAGTTGAATCAACAGATATCAAAACTATTGCACTTGTAGAATTAGTTTCTCCCATTTCAATTGTAAATTTTTCAATGACTTTACTGTCTACTAGATTTTTTACTCTTCTACGAATTGCAGATTCTGAAAGCTTTAATTTTTTTCCAATTTCTACAAATGATTCTCTAGAGTCATTTTTTAAATAGTCTAAAATTTTCTCATCAATTTTATCTTTAGCCATTTTTTCTTTTTTCCTCATTAGTAAATAACTCATCTAGTATTTGTAAAGATTTCATTACATCCTCCTGTGTTATTACTAGTGGGGGAAGTAATCTTAAGATATTTCTTCCAGAATATAGTAAAAGTAATCCCTTCTCAATACCTTCCATTAGTATATCTCTAACTTCAAATTTTAATTCAATTCCTATCATCAATCCTTTACCACGAACCTCTCTGATCACTGGATGTTTTTCTTTTAATTTGTTCAAACCTTCTTTGAATAATTTTCCCATGTTTGCAGAATTTTCTACCAATTTATCTTGTGTTAAAGCCTGCATCGTAGCTGTTCCTGCAGCACAAGATAATGGATTTCCTCCAAATGTTGATGAATGTTCTCCTTTTGAGATACAGTCTAAAATTTCTGATTTTACTAATGTTGCACCCATTGGTACTCCTCCTGCAATTCCTTTTGCTAAACATAGTATGTCTGGGGCAGTATCCCAATGTTGATGTGCCCACATTTTTCCAGTACGCCCAAGTCCTGCCTGTATTTCATCAAAAATTAACAGAATATCTTTTTCATCACATAATTTTCTGACATCTTGTAAAAATCCATCCGGGGCAACATGAATTCCACTTTCTCCTTGAATAGGTTCTAGAATTACAAATGCTGTTTGATCATTGACTGTTTCACGAAGCTTTTCCATATCGCCAAATGGAGAAAATGATACTTTTTCCACTAGTGGTTTGAACGCTTTTCTGTATTTTGGATTAAATGTAATTGAAAGTGCACCCAGTGTTTTTCCGTGGTATGACCCATTCATTGCAACCATTTCTGTCTTACCTGTAAACTTACGTGCAAATTTCATTCCAGCTTCGATTGCTTCTGCACCGCTATTATTCAGATGAACTTGTGATAAATTCTTTGGAGCGACTTTGAAAAGATTTTCCAAAAATTCTTCACGGGTTTTACTGTAAAGCGAACTATGAACTGTAATAATTTTTTCAAGTTGTGCTTTCAATGCATTGGTAACTCTTTCATTTTGATGTCCCAGTAATGCAACTCCATATCCGCCCATACAATCAATGTATTCCTTACCGTCGGTATCCCATACATGTGCACCTAAACCTCTATCTATTGTTACTGGAAATCTCTGATAAAGATTCCCGAGAAATTTATCTTCACTCATTTAGTTATCACCGTACAGTTGTTATGCTCTATAGCTGCTGAAATTGGATTTTCTTTTTGTCCATTTGCAATTAATGCTTCTGTAACTCCCATTTCAAGTGCTTCTGTTGCAGCAAGAATCTTTTTTTCCATACCGAATCCAATTTTTGGCATTATCTCTTTTGCTTCTTTTAACGATAATTTTTCAACCAATTTATCTTCCATCAACAATCCGTCTACATTTGTAATAAATAACACCTTGTCTGCATTGACGTGTCCTGCTACATTAGCCGCTGCCCTATCTCCGTCAACATTCAGAAATTCAGATTCTTCACTTATTGCAATTGGAGAAATTACCGGAGTGTACCCTTTATCCATGATTGTTTTTATTAAATCTGAATTTACATTTGAAATTTTACCTGTATATCCGCCATCAATTACCTGTTTTCTTCCTTTTTCATTCATAATCATCAACTTCTTTTTCCTATTAGCCTCAATTGTTTTTCCATCCATACCTGATAATCCAATTGCATTGATTCCATTTTTCTGTAGCATCTGAACAATTGCCTTGTTTATTCTTCCCGACATTACCATTGTAAAAATTTCTGAAGTTTCTTTGTCTGTATATCGACTCTTTATTCCGCTAGGCGATACAACAAATTTAGGTTCCTTACCTAATTGCTCTGTTACTTTTGTTACTTCTTTACCTCCGCCGTGCACTAGTATGACACCTTCTTGGGCTACAACTTTTTTTATATCATCTATTGTAGATGGATGTAAATTATCTACTACGCTCCCGCCAATTTTTATTGTAATCATCTATTATACTGGTGTTAGTGGGGAATACATAATTCCTTCGAACTCATCAAATCCTGCCATGACATTCATGTTTTGAATTGCAGAACCTGCTGCACCTTTCATCAAGTTATCTGATGCTGATAGAGCAACTAATCGGTTGTTATCTCTGTCTAGATCAAATCCGATGTCACAGAAATTTGAACCGACTAAGAATTTTGGGTCTGGGAATTTATGTAGACCGTCTTTATCTCTAATTAATCTGATAAATCTCTCTTCATTATATTCTGCTCTGTATATTTTCCAAAGTTCTTTCTCATCGATATCTTTCTTAAGGAATGTATGGTTTGTACATAAAATTCCTCTTACCACATCTACAGCATGTGGACTCATTGATACTTTGATCTTTCTACCTGCTGTCTGACTTAATTCTTGTTCAATTTCTCCTGTATGTCTATGCTTTGCTGGTTTGTATGGTCTGATGACTCCTGCACGCATTGCATGTGCTGTTCCTGCACCTGCACCTGCACCTGATGAACCAATTTTTGAATCAACAACAATATGTTCTTCATCAATTAAATTATTTTTAATTAATGGATTTAATGCAAGCATTGAAGTTACTGCCATACATCCTGGACATGAAACTAATTGTGATTTTTTAATTTCTTCTCTATGTAATTCTGGTACTCCGAATACTGATTTCGCTAAATAATCTGGATGTGGGTGTTCCCATCCATACCATTTTCCATAATCTTCTGGATTATGTAAACGGTAATCTGCACTCAAATCAATAATCTTCATTCCTCTGTCATACAATGCTTTTACAATTTCAGTTGCGGTTCCATGTGGAACTGCAGTAAAAACCACATCACAATTATCACTCATTTTCTCATAATCTAGTTCTGAAAATTTTAAATCAGTAAAACCTCTTAGGCTAGGTTGAGCCTTGTGTAGAAATTTTCCCACATGTTGCCTTGATGTTACCATTGAAACTTCAACTTTAGGATGGCTGAGAAGTAATCTGAGAACTTCTCCTCCTACATATCCTGAGGCTCCTACAATTCCTACTTTCATAACCTATTATCAAAAAAGCATAATTTAACAGTAATTACCATTATCAGTTGATATTACGAATTGCATAGTCGATCATCTCTTTTGGAATGTTTTTCTTTGAGACTTTTACCAATCCTTTAAACTCCACAGTATTATTTACCTCGTGTACAACTAGGCCTCTTTCTTTGTCTTCCATTAAGTCAATTCCTAGAATTCCACCACCTACTGCTTTCGATGTTTTTTCGCACAAGTCTTCAATTTCTTTTGTAATTTCACAAAGTTCTGGGTCTGCACCTAATGCGATGTTTGTCTTAAACCCACCAGATGATTTTCTATACATCGCTGATATGGCTTGATCTCCTATAGTAATTACACGAATATCTCGTGGTGGACGGTTAATCATTTCTTGTAAATAATAAATCCTATCCTGAGGTCCATCTGTCACTTGTCTATTTTCAATTACAGCTTCAGCAGTATCTTTGTCTTTAACTGGCATAACACTTCTCCCCCAACTTCCAATTATTGGTTTTATAACTAGTGGGTACCCAACTTTTTCAAAATTATCTAATGCAGTTTCTGCTGAAAAAGAAAAGTAAGTCTTTGGAGTGGGAATATTATTTTTCTTTAGCAGCATTGATGTTATCATTTTATTTCCACAAGTATTTGCAACATCGAATTTGTTAATCACTGGTATGTTCATAAATTCTAAACATGCTGTGAAATGTAATCCACGATAATAACTAACACAGCGTTCTAACACTACATCTCCAAATTCAAAATTCTCAGGTTTACTATCTGTATCAAAACTAGTAATCTTTGCATCAACCATGGATGTTTCATAACCTAGTTCCTCTGCATTTTTTTGCAGTAGTTTTTCCTCGGTTCTTAACCTATCAAATACTATGCAAATTTTCTGCAATTACTCTCCCCAGTCTTCGCCTACTGTTTCTGCTTCTTTTAATTCAATATTGGAACCTTCTTTCTTTGAGATTTCATAGTCTGCACCACAATCTCCACAAGAAACAATTTCACCTACAGCGGCATCTTCTGGGATATTCATATTTGCGTCACATTCTGGACAATTCATATTTTTTTTTGCACCCATCTCTAGAATTTATTAGCTTCTGTTGACTGCATTCCCCATAATTCAACAAATCCTTTTGCCAATTTCTGATCAAATGTGGAATCTTTTCCATAAGTGGCTATGTCGTGACTATAAAGAGAATATTTTGACTCTCTACCGACCACTCTGACATTTCCTTTGTGAAGTTTTAATCTAACAGTTCCAGTTACACGTTTTTGAGCTTGTTCGATGAATTTATCCAATTCTTTTCTTAATGGATCATCCCATAATCCTGAATAAACTAACCATGCCCATTCATCATCCACTAATGTTTTGAATTTAGTTTCATGTTTTGTATGTACCATTTTTTCAAGATCTGCATGTGCTTCAATTAGGCATATTGCTGCTGGTGTCTCGTACACCTCTCGAGATTTTATTCCAACTACCCTATCTTCAATATGATCCACTATTCCAACACCATGGGAACCTGCTTTTTTATTGACATATTCTATTAATTTCACTGGAGGCATTTTTTTACCATCTATTTCTACTGGTATTCCTTTATTGAATTTGATTTTAAGATATGTAGGTTTTTCAGGCAAATTTTTTGTTTTTATCCAAATGAATGCATCGTCTGGTGGTTCATTGTATGGATTCTCCAAAACTCCACCTTCTATTGCTCTTCCCCATAAATTTTGATCAATACTGAATTTTTTTGCAACACTATCTATCTCAATTCCATGCTTATTTGCAAATTTTAATTCGGTTTCCCGGTCTAGGTTCATATCACGAATTGGTGCAATGATTGGAAGATTAGAACCTGATCTTAATGTGTTATCAAAACGTACCTGATCATTTCCTTTACCTGAACAACCATGTGCTAACGATGAAACCTTTTCTTTTTTTGCAATTTCAAGTACTTTATGTGCAATTAATGGTCTTGCTAGTGCAGTAGCAAGACAATATTTTTTTTGATATAGTGCATTAGCTTTGATTGCTGGAAAAATATACTCTGTAACAAATTCTTTTTTTGCATCTATGTTGTAATGTTTTTTAACTCCAAGTTTTTTAGCTTTTTTTGCAATTTTGTTATCATCATCTCCTTGACCCACATCAACTGTCACTGTAATTACATCCATGTCGTGCATGTCTTGCATATACTTTACAACTACTGATGTATCCAATCCTCCTGAAAATGCAAGTATTGATTTTTGTTTCATAATGCAACTGTTTGAATGTATGTGGGCATTTATCTTTTATGATAACTATTTGGGCTCCTGATTTCATTTGAAAAATGAATAGCTACAGCTAAAATTCGATGGCTATTTAACTTTCAGGCATAACGCTGTTTTATGAAAATCCCATATCTGATTGGTGCTGTAATTGTGGTTATTGGAATTATTGCTTTTGCAGGATTTACTCAATCCTCTGTTGATGATTCTCAAAATAAAATACGTGTAGCATTCTTTCCGAGCGTTGTTCATGCAGTACCGATTATAGGAATGGAAACTCATACTTTTGCAAATAATTTTGATGATGACTTGGATATTCAAGTAATGATATTTGATAGCGGTCCTCAGGTAATCGAATCCATATTCTCAAATTCTGTTGATATTGCATATGTTGGTCCTGGTCCTGTAATCAATGGTTTTCTAAAATCTAATGGTAATGACTTGAAAATTCTTGCAGGTGCTGCTAGCGGTGGTGCGAGTTTTATAATACAAAAAAACTCTGGATTGGACTTGATTGAAAATTATTCCGGAAAACGAATTGCCGCACCTCAAATTAGTAACACACAAGATGTATCACTTCGACATTATCTTTCAGAAAATGGTTTGACCACTGCTGAAAAAGGAGGAGATGTTTTTGTTTTGAATATAGCAAATCCTGATATTTACACACTTTTTGCAAAAGGTGACATTGATGGTGCATGGGTTCCTGAACCTTGGGCAACCATGTTGGTTGAAGAATTGAATGGAGTTCGCCTGTTTGATGAAAACGAATTTTGGCCAGAAAATCAATTTTCATCAGTACTACTGATAGGAAGATCAGATTACATTGAAAAAAATCCTGAAATAATTAAAAAATGGATAAACACAAATGAAAAGACAGTAGAATGGATAAACAATCATCCTGATGAATCTAAAAAACTTTACAATGAGTTCTTGAAAAGCTATATGGGACGAACGTTACCTCAAAACATTGTGGAAAAGTCATTCTCAAATATAATAATTACATCGGAACCTCTGGAAAATTCTGTTTATATTTTTGCTGAACGTGCTGATGCACTTGGATATCTTGGACGTGATGGTTACACACTTGATGGAATTTTTTATAATGAAAACATATCAGTGACATCAAACGAGGAGAATCACAATGGGTAAGATAGAAGCAAAAAATATTATAAAATATTTTCAGCATGATGGTAAACCTCTCAAAGCAATTGGTGGGGTGAATCTTACTGTTAATGATGGAGAGTTTGTTTGTATAGTTGGTCCGTCTGGATGTGGCAAATCCACATTTCTTAGAATTTTAGCAGGATTGGAAAAGCCTGATGATGGGGAAGTATTACTTGATGGAAAAAAACTTGTTAACACTGGACCTGACCGAATAATGGTGTTTCAGGAAGGTGCATTATTTCCATGGTTAACTGTTCAAGATAATGTTGAATATGGTTTGAAAGTTGCTGGTATACCTGAAAATGAACGTCATGATATATCCAAAAGATATCTTGACATGATGCAATTATCCCAATTTGCAAATTCATACACGTATCAATTGTCTACTGGAATGAAACAACGTGTTGCTATTGCACGTGCACTTGTGATGGATCCTGATGTATTATTAATGGATGAGCCATTTGCTGCCCTTGATTCACAAACCAGAGATTTACTTTTAGTTGAAATGCAAATGATTTGGCAGAAAACAAAAAAGACCATCATATTTGTAACACATAATGTACCTGAAGCAGCTGTACTTGGTTCACGTGTTGCGATATTTAGTCACAGACCTTCAGTTGTAAAAAAATCTCTTGATATTGATTACAAAAGACCTCGTGTTACAGAAGATGAAAATTTAGGAAAATTTGAAAAAGAAATTCTTGCTGCATTAAGACATCAGGGGCCAAAATAGGGTGTTTATTCAATGAAAGCAAATCTCTTCGGTAAAAAAATTGCATTTTATGTACTAATCATAGTTGTTTGGCAAGGAATTGATTCCGCAGAAATTTGGCCTGATAACATATTTCCTTCCCCTATAGAAGTTGGAGAAGATCTACTTTATGGAATATCTGATGGAAGTTTATTTTATGGAATTGCAACTAGTATGTGGCGTTTGGTAATTGGATTATCAATTGCAATTGGCGGTGGGGTGTTACTTGGAATCTTCATGGCTCGTGTTGAAACTGTAAATCAAACCATTGGTTCGCTTGTACTTGGATTACAATCAATTCCTTCTGTAGCTTGGGTTCCACTTGCAATCTTATGGTTTGGTCTGTCTGATTCCGGAATAATATTTGTCACTGCAATTGGAGCAATTTTTGCTGTTACAATCAATACGTACACTGGTGTTAAAAATATTGATCCGTCATTCATTGAGGCAGCAAGAAATATGGGTGCTAAAGGCAGTCAATTAGTTACAACAATTCTCATACCTGCTGCATTTCCATACATGATTTCTGGATTCAAACAAGGATGGGCATTTGCATGGAGAGGTGTAATTGGAGCAGAACTTCTTTTCTCATTTTTGGGTCTTGGATTCTTGTTAAATGTTGGAAGACAACTAAATGATGTATCTCAAGTTATTGCAATGATGCTTGTAATCATGGGAATTGGAATTCTAATTGATGGCTTTGTCTTTAAAAAATTAGAAGATAAAGTTATGACTAAATGGGGACTTCGTTAGGTTTTTCTGATTTCATTTTTGTTGAAATTATGAATGCTGTTAGTGTAACTACAATTGCAAAAATCATCACTATCGTATAATCTGTATAGTATGCAATGGTTCCTGCAATCACTGGACCTATAACTGTGGAAATTGCTAATGTGGAACTAAAAATTGCTGTTGATGTTGATCTTGGATTGTTTTCCATTAGATGGAAGTTTCCTCCAATAAACAGAAATGCCCATGAACATCCAACTATTGCCATAAATGGCCATGCCATCCACCACTCTGTAATTAATGCTAATCCAACAAACACTATGACTGTCATTCCTATTCCAATCTTGAATTTTGTTATATTTTGAATCTGAATTCTCTTTGACATCAAATTCATGACAAGAAATGCGGTTAGTGTATTTGCTACGTATACCATTGAAACTTGATATAACTCTGCGCCAAAATATTCCATTAACATGATGGGAAGAACGGTCCATGCAGCAGCTGCACCTATGTGGCGAATTAATAGTGATGAAAATAGGAATTTATTTTTTACAATAATTTTCTTGATTATTCCTTTTTCTACAATTTTTTCAGTTTGTATTTTGGGTAACTTTAATGAAATTATAAAGCCTATAATGAAAAAACAACTACTCACAACAAAAATTAATTTTTCATCGTTTGCCAATCCTGCTGCAACTATACCTGCAAGCCATCCAAGAGCATGAAATGATATTACTGATGCAACTTTGGATTTTCCTTTTCCTGCTTCATATGCATATGCTATCATTGGTGGAATCATAATTCCTGATGCTATGCCTGCACCCAATCTTGCTATGATTAGATATGTTGTATTATCTGCAAAATAATGTAAACCGAATGTAATTGCACATAAAACAAATCCAACTCTAATGAATAACAGTCGTTTTGCTTTTCTATCTGACATACGCCCAAAATATGTTTCAGTCAAAATTTGTGCAAATGCAAATGATGCAACAATTATTCCAATTTCAAAAACAGATTTTGCAACAAGACTTGCAATAATTGGCATAAACACAAATGTAATTGCTATTCCAGAATGTTGAAAAAATGTCGCTCCTCTAACTAAGTTATTTAGATTATTTCTTTGTAACACATGTTTCTTCTTTAATCACCTAATTTGAAAGAAGAGGTGAAATCATTCGTTAATTTTTATTTTTGTTGTAATCTGCTTGAGCATTCTGGCTGATGCACCCCAAATGAGGTGCTTCTTAAATCTGAATGCATACATTTCTTGAATTGAGTTATGTTCTGGATCTGAATCATCTTCAAGAGTTTCTAAAAATGGTATCAAAGGAATTTCTAAAAACTCATCTACTTCTGAATTTGGTATTGGATTTTTAATCTTGTTTAGTATACAAATAAATGGTAAAATTGTAAATCCTGAATTTAATGTTGCAACTGGTTTCAACTGTCCAATAACATCTTCGCGCTTGATTGTAATTCCAGTTTCTTCTTGAGTTTCTCTAATTGCTGTATCTAACAAATCAGCATCTTCATCAGATATTTTTCCTCCTGGAAATGCAATTTCTCCTCCATGATGCTTCATTGTAATTGGCTTTTTTATCATCAAAATTTTCGGTGAATCATCAAAAATGATAATCAAAACAGAAGATAATTTTGTTTCATTATTTTTAGATAAAACTGGATTAATTTCAGATGTTATTGAATTTCTAATTAGTTCTAAATTCACATTTTTGTGTAAAACAAATTACTAAATGAGTTTGTCTTTTTTGAAATAACCACAATTCCAATAATTGTGGCTGCCAGAACTATCATAACCATTTGACCAAATTCTGGCACGACATAACTACCAAAAATCTCTATTTTTTCAGTTCCTTTCTTAAATGGAATTGTAATTGTTAATCCATTTTCAAATCCAAATTCATCTGTTATGTACAGTGTTTCAGGTTCTTCATTAAACAATCCTGGTTTTGAATGAATCTGTGCTATGAATTCACCATTATCAAATGGTCTAACAAGAAAATCATTAATTTTCAATAATAGTTCACCATCTTCCATTGAATTGATGTTGATAATCAGTGATGCTTTTTTTGGTTTTGCTGTAATGTCTATTACTTCACCTCCTTCAATTTCGTGATAAATCAGAGTTGTCAAATCAATCTCATCTGGCACAACTGCGGTACCATCATTTTCCATAAATCCTGAAATTTTCACATTTCCTTGAAATGCTTCTGGCACTTCAAAATAAAGATGCCAATTTCCCATTTCATCTATACTTTGTAATGTTTCAACAGATTCTGTAAATTTTATTTTTGGGTCTTTCGAACTTGCACCTTTGGCAAACTTTTCTCCATCTAAGATAACATCATATTTTTCATTCAGAGAGTTGGTTGGAAATTCAAAACTTCCTACAACTGGAAGCTGAAATCCATTCAGAGAGTACATGTTCAATTCACTTCCATCATTAGAAAATTCTGCATCTGTAAACCATGCATTTGCAGTATATCTGAAAGTAAATGTATCGTCATTTTGTTTTACTGTAAGTGGTTGTATTGCATCATCTCCAAATGCAAAACAACTGTAGTAATCAACTTTATCTGCTATGCTTGGATTTGCCATTAATTTAAAATCAAAAACCTCTCCTGGTTTCATAGTATCATAGATATCTGATGCTGCAATATCGATTATAACATCATATTTATCCTTAATTAATGCATAAATTCTAAATTTCTCAAAAGTATCTTCCCCTCCATTTCTAATTTTTCCAACTAAATTTCCATCATCTAGAATCTGTAAACTATCATCATAGATTATGTATCCGCCCGTAAATGATTCGGTAGTCTTTTCATATGTTATGGTTGGCTCAAGTAAGATTGGACTTTCAGTGCTAACTTCTGGAATTTGAACTTTCATTGGCAACATGTTCTCTGGCATTATTGCAGCAAGTCTGTATTCTCTGACAATCAGTTCATCACCATCTTGAATTGAAATTGTTACTGTTGGTATAATTGGGACATATTCTTTATTTTTGACTCCTGCAAAAATTGTGTATGTTCCATTCTCGTCAAAAAATCCTATAAATTCATGCTCTGGAATATACACTTCCCCGTACATTCCGGCATCTGCAATTCCTGGATAAAACATTGTAAAAACTCCTAATGCGATTATTGTCAAAACCAATTCTTTCATGTCCTAATTTTGTTAAAATTAGATAAAAACCTAATCAGTAAATTACTAAACATAGAGAAGTTTTAATCAAGTGTATCGTGATTTCACATATGACGATTAGATATGAAATTAATCCTCCAAAAGTATCTGATCCTCCTTCACGAATTGAGTTGTTAGATGAGCGAATTGAGCAAATTAGCACGTTTTGTGATGGAATTCATGTAACTGATTCTGTACTTGGAATTGAACGAATTTCTCCATTAATTATTGGTGCAGAAATCAAACAAAAATATCCAAAACTTAACGTAACTATAAGTTTACGAGTAATTGATAAAAAAATTCCTCAAATTGTTGATTTTGTTGATTCTGCCATACATGCCAATCTTGACGGAATTTTAATTTTAATGGGTGATCCTTCTCCTGAAAATAATTACAAATCTGGAGTTATCCCAAGCTTTGCAGTTAATCATTTAATTCAAAATGGTTTTGGAGACAAAATCAATTTCTTTTTATCATTACCAAGTAAACCAAATTTTGATAAAATTTCTAAGAAGGTGATAGCTAAACCAAATGGCTTTGTGACACAAGTAGTTCATGATGCATCTCAAGTCAAAAGAATCAATGATTATTTGAACCCAAAAGGATTTTCAATTATTCCATGTTTGTTATTCCCTTCACCTAAAAATTCACGTTCTGCACAATTTCTTAACCTTGATTGGTCTAATTATGAGGATAACTTCTCATCTTTTGTTCTCGAAATTGAGAGTATTACTGGGGATGTCTTACTCACATCTCCAAATGATTTTAAAGGAGCGTTAGATTTCTTAACACGATTACAAAATTGAATGAAGAAACATTTGCTGATGCATTAGAAAATCGTATCCTTCTTTTTGATGGTGCAATGGGAACTGAAATCCAAAGATATGATCCAAAATCTGAAGATTTTCCAGATGGTAAAGATGGATTCAATGATGGATTATCTACGACAAAACCTGATTGGATAAAAGAAATTCATAGAAAATATCTCACTGCTGGTGCAGATTGTATTGAAACTAACACTTTTGGTTCAAATAAAATTAAACTTGATGAATATGGTTTTGGTGCACAAACAGTTGAACTAAATCAAAAAAATGCAGAACTTGCAAGAAGTGTATGTGATGAATTTACTGATAGGCAAAGATTTGTTGTTGGTTCTATGGGGCCTACTGGTTATCTTCCTAGTTCTAATGATGCTGATCTTGGTCAGATGCCTTTATCTCAAATAAGAGAAGCTTTTGAATTACAGGCTGAGGGATTAATCAAAGGAACTGTAGATGCATTACTGATTGAAACTAGTCAAGATATACTTGAAGTGAAATTGGCAGTTGAGGCATCTCATTCAGCAATGGAGAAGATTGGAAGGAAGGTCACATTAATTTCAAATGTTACTTTGGATCAATATGGAAAAATGCTGTTAGGAACAAATGTTCAATCTGCATACACTACCGTCTCTGATATGGGGATTGATATTTTTGGTCTAAATTGTTCTACTGGTCCAATTGAGATGGAACCAAGTATACAGTGGTTAAATGATCAAAAGCATAAACCATTGCTGATAGTTCCAAATGCCGGAATGCCAGAAAATGTAGGTGGTCAGGCAGTATACAAAATGACACCTGAAAAAATGGCATCTGCACTTAATTCCTTTATTGAAGAATATCCACAAATTAACATAATTGGTGGTTGCTGTGGAACAAATCCTGAGCATATTTCACAATTAAGAAAAATTATCGACCAGCAAAAGAAAGATTGATGAGATAAGTATTTACAAAATTTATTTTAAAAATATACATGTTAAAGCCTAGAGTAAGCTCATCAATAAAATCGGTTGATTTGAAACAGGAGGTAGGACCTCTTATCATTGGGGAGCGATTGAACACACAGGGTTCAAAAAAAGCAAAACAGCTTGTTCTAAATGATGATTTTGATGGGTTAGTTGATCTTGCAAGAAATCAAGTTGAAGATGGTGCTCATTGTATTGATGTATGTGTGGCAACAACTGAACGTTCGGATGAAAAAGCATTCATTCTGAAACTAGTAAAAAGTCTAAGTCTTGAGATAGATGCACCTCTTGTAATTGATTCCACAGATCCTGAAGTAATTGAATCTGCAATTGAACAAATTCCAGGTAAGCCAATTATCAATTCAATTAATTTGGAAGGTGATGGAAGTCGATTCAAAGCATTAGCGCCGTTGATGGCAAAATACGGAATTCCTGCAATTGCATTATGTATTGGACCTGAAGGAATGGCAAAAACACCATCTCAAAAGGTTCAAACTGCAGAACTATTATACAAATCTGGAAAAAAATATGGTCTACGTGCAGATCAATTCATCTTTGATGTTTTAACATTTACACTTGCAACTGGAGAAGATGAATTTCTTGATGCTGGAAAAAATACTCTTGAAGGAATTAAACTTGTTAAAGAACGATTTCCAAACTCATTCACTACTCTTGGTTTGAGTAACATTAGTTTTGGTTTAGCTCCACAAACACGACGTGTTTTGAATTCTGTATTTCTATATCATGCAGTTAAAGCAGGTCTTGATAGTGCAATTGTTAATGCACGAGAAATAACGCCATATACTGAAATTGATGAAAAAGAAAAAAAACTTGTAGAAGATTTAATTTTTAATACTCACTCAAACGCATTATCTGATTTAATATCTCATTTTGAAAATATCAGTCAAGATTCTACTGCACAAAAGAAGAAAGTTGATGTTGATCCATTATGGCCAGCTGGTAAACGTTCAAACTTTAGAATAATTAATCGTCTTAAAGATGGAATTCAAAATGATGTGGTTTCTGCTATTGCTGAAAAATTATCTGATAAAGATCTACTAGTTGATAATGATGGAATTTTATCAATTAATGCTAGTAAAGAAACCACTCATCAAGGTGCCATTCAAACATTAAATGATGATCTTTTGCCTGCAATGAAAATTGTTGGTGACAAATTTGGTGCTGGTGAATTAATTCTTCCATTTGTACTAAAATCTGCAGAATGTATGAAGGCTGCAGTTAAGGAATTAGAAAAATACTTGCTAAAAGAAGAGGGAACTAGCAAAGGTATTCTAGTTTTAGGAACTGTCTATGGTGATGTTCATGATATTGGAAAAAATTTGGTAAAAACTATCTTTGAAAATAATGGCTACACTGTACATGATTTAGGTAAACAAGTGCCTTTGCAAAAATTTGTAGAAAAAATTAATGAAGTAAAGCCTGATGCTGTAGGCCTTTCAGCATTATTGGTATCTACATCAAAACAAATGCAATTTTTTGTTGAACATGCAAGAAAAACTGATGTTAATATTCCAATATTATGTGGTGGTGCTGCAATAAACAGCAATTACATTAATCGGATTGCAAAACAAGATGGACTTTATGAGCCTGGAATATTTTATTGTGGAACTATGTTTGATGGACTTAAAACAATGGACAAGCTAGTCTCTGAAGAAAAGGATACATTTGTTGATAATTGGAAAGAAAAAATATCAAAATGGGAAGAAAGTAAAGTAAAACAAGTTGATTCTAAAGATCTTCCACATAGTGATGTTAAACCTATATCTCCACCAACTCCTCCAAAAATCAATGATGTCATTAGACTGAAATCTGAAGACTTTGATCTAAATGAAATCTGGAATCATTTAAACAAAAATTCACTGTTCAAACTTTCGTGGGGTATTAGAGGAAATTCAAAAACTGATACAATTGATGACCCTGAAAAACTTCTTGAAGAATGGAAAAAACGTGTGATAGATGATGATCTCTTCGAACCACAGGCTGTCTACGGATATTTTTCATGTCATAATCGTGATGATAAACTAGTCGTAGATGGTCCTGATGGTCAAGATATAATTTTTGATTTTCCTCGTTCATCAAAAACAAAACATTTGTGTTTGACAGATTATTTTGGTGAAAATGATATGGTTGCATTCCAATCTGTAACTGTTGGTACAAAAGCTGCTGAGTTAATTGAAAAATGGGATAAGGAAGACAAGTACACAGATGCATATTATCTACATGGTCTTGCAGTTGAAACTGCAGAAGCAATGGCAGAATGGATCAATCATAAAATTAAAAATGAACTTGGATTATCTGAAAAGGGTGGTTTAAGATACAGTTGGGGATACCCAAGCTGTCCTGATACGACCCAACAACATCTTGTATGGAAATTAATTCATGGAGAAAAATCTGGTATGGAGTTAACAGAATCTGGGCAAATCATTCCTGAACAATCAACTGCCGCAATAGTTGTACATCATCCTGAAGCAGAATACTTTGTTTTATAGAGTAAAATCACGCTTGATTTAAAAAGAGGAAAATCTGTTTGAAACTTCATGGGAGCTAGAAAAACATCTGCAAGAAAAATCAGATTAATTAAGAAAACAAAACAAGCCTCTTCTGTTCCAGCATGGGTTATTCTAAAGACCAAACGTACTGTTAGAACAAATCCAAAGGCTAGACAATGGCGTAGTACTGATGTGGAGGTTGGATAGTTGTCCCAAGAACTTGAACGTGTATACACAATTCCACTAGGAAAAGTACTCCTTTCTCAAAGTCAACATCGCGCAGTTAGAGCAATTAACATGATCCGTGAATTTGGTCGTAAACACATGAAAACTCAAGAAATCAAGATTGATGAAGAACTTGCTCAATTGATTTGGTCTAGAGGTGTTAGAAGTCCTCCACGTAAAATTCGCGTCAAAATGACAAAAACAGACGATGGTTACATTTTAGTTACTAATTATGAAGAAGGTACGGAATCTGATGAAACAGATTCAAAAAAATCTCCTGAGATTAAACAAAAAGTCGAACCTCAAATAGATGATGCAGATGCAATTGAAGTAACGGAAGAAACTCTCAAAGAAGAAAAACTAGCTCCAAAAGAAGCAAAAACAGAAAAGCCAAAAGCTAAAGAAGCAAAACCAAAAACAGAAAAGCCAAAAGCTAAAGAAGCAAAACCAAAAACAGAAAAGCCAAAAGCTAAAG